>Ga0075950_101_pt1 | contig 45028 bp, 57 predicted proteins | sample RifGroA2_FD_68014 | JGI IMG/M metagenome (GOLD analysis project Ga0075950, IMG submission 68014) | Parcubacteria (Nomurabacteria) bacterium GW2011_GWA2_43_15 | reverse complement strand
AGTAATTCCATATGTTTTCGGGAAGGAGTTTGCGTCCCTGGTCAAAGATTTATACCCCAATAATACCATAATAAAAGAAAATAACTTTTTGGGACACTTCGTCACGGTCATAAAATACTATTTCTTCAGTAAAGAATTATTAAAGTAAATTCCAAGATTACCTCAACTGACCCGCAAATCTGATATAATACCTTTATGAAATTATATTACGGAGAGGAAACAAAAAAGGCCCTGAAAAATTTCCCTTTTCATACCCATAAGACGAAAATGGAATTTGTTTCGGCGATGATTAAGATTAAAAAGGCCGCCGCCATCGCCAATTATCGAGCTGGCAATCTAAGCCGAGATAAAAAAAGGGCAATCGTCAAAGCTTGCGATAAAATTCTCAAAAATGCGGACCGGAATCAATTTCCCGTATCCCATCTCCAAGGTGGGGCGGGGACGGCCAGCCACATGAATGTGAACGAAGTTATCGCGAACATGGCCGGCTCGATTTTGAAAGGTAAAGTCAAAGTGCATCCAAACAACGATGTAAATTGCAGCCAGTCCACCAACGACGTCAATCCTTCGGCCCTGAAAATCTCCGCGCTTTATCTCCTGAAAGATTTGGATTCAAAGCTGTTTTCCTTGGTTAAATCTTTGCGGGCCAAAGCGAAAGAATTTAGAAATATAAGCAAACTGGCGCGCACGCACTTGCAAGATGCGGTTCCGACTACTTTGGGAGCCGAGTTCTCCGCGTATGCCGATAATCTGGAAAAGCACAAGTCAAAAATAAAAATCGTGGAAGATTTGTGCAGGGTTTTGAATCTAGGAGGAACCGCCATCGGCAATTCCATAAACGCCAGCCCGAGATATATCCGGGAAGTTTACAAAGAGCTAAAAAAAATCACCGGTGAGAAGTTTTTTAAAGTGAAGAATATGATGGCCCCGACAAGTTCGCAGACCGATTTTCTTGCAATCTCGCAGATAGTTACAGCCCTGTGCGTTGACTTGTCGAAAATAGCCGGCGATTTTAAATTTATGGCCTCAGGTCCCATCGGCGGAATAGGGGAGATTATCTTACCGGAACTGCAGAAAGGCTCCTCGATAATGCCCGGGAAGGTAAATCCCGTTATGCCCGAGACCGTTAATCAATTGTATTATTTGGTTTCGGGGAACAATCTTTCAATCGAAAAGGCGGCAGAAGGAGCGCAAATGGAGCTGGGGGTAATGCTGCCGGTTATCGTCGATAAATTAATTCAATCAATAAAACTGGCGACGGAAGTCATCCATCAATTCGATAAATTATGCGTTCGGGGAATAAAAGCCGATAGGGGAAAATGCAAATATCATCTGGAGAATTCAACCGCTTACGCGACGTTGCTTGTCCCTCGCCTGGGATACGATGCGGTTTCGGATATCGTCAAAAAATCGGTTTTGACGGGCAAGACATTGAGGACTGTGGTTTTAGAAGGCAAATATTTAAAAGAAAACGAATTTAATAAGATTGTTAAATCATTGCGGAGTTCTGTGATATAATGCCACTATTATGGATAGCAAAAAAGAGGAAAAAAAACAGCCGAAACATTATATCTGCCTCGGGGGTTGCCGGGGAGTGTCAAAAACTCCGGGTGTTTGCCAGACGCCCGATTGCGTAAATAATAATCACCAGCTCGTGAAATGTTATTGCTCGGACGGTCTCCATAATAATTTTAAATCCAATGGGTAAAAAAGTTTGGATCTCTTTGGCGATTGCGTTTTTTTTGTTTTTCGTATTTTTTAATGCCTCCGGATTTTTCAAGTCAAACATTCATTACAGCAGAACCGAAGGAGAAAAAAAATTGATGAAAGATGGTTTGCCTCCTCCTCTTCCGCCTTTGGATACCGCGGCTTACGACAGCAAACTCCAAGCGATAGCCAACAATCCTCCGCCCAAAATCGTGACTCCTAAATTCGACGAGAATGGTAATGAAATTCCCGCTCCCGCTCCCAAGCCGAATCTTTGGCCGGTCAAGACCGTATATCCGAACGCTGGGGCTCTTTTGCCGTTCAATCGTATTATCGCCTATTACGGGAATTTATATTCGACCAAGATGGGGGTTCTGGGGCAATATCCGGAAGCGGAAATGTTCTCCAGGTTGGACGCGGAAGTAAAAAAATGGAAAACGGCTGACCCTTCCACTCCGGTGGTTCCCGCGCTTCATTACATTGCCGTTGTCGCGCAAGGAAGCCCCGGGGACGATGGCAAATACCGGGCCCGAATGCCGTATTCTGAGATAGATAAAGTTTTGGCGATGGCGGAAAAAATAAACGCGATTGTTTTTTTGGATATCCAAGTTGGTTTTTCCAAAGTCGAGACGGAAATTCCGTTACTGGAGAAATATCTTAAATTACCGAATGTGCATTTGGGAATCGATCCCGAGTTTTCCATGAAAGGCAATATCCGGCCGGGGAAAGTCGTCGGCACCCTGGACGCGGCGGATATAAATTTTGCCTCAAATTATTTGGCTAATCTTGTAAAAGAAAACAACCTCACGCCCAAAATTCTTGTCATCCACCGCTATACGCAAAAAATGGTTACAAATTACAAACTTATTAAAACACTGCCCGAGGTACAGATAGTAATGCATATGGATGGCTGGGGAGGGCAGGCAAAGAAAATTGGCACCTATAGAAATTTTATTTACCCGGAACCAGTCCAGTTTACCGGCTTCAAATTGTTTTATAAAAACGATGTTCTAGAGCCCGGGACCGTCCTAATGACGCCCGGCGACCTTCTGAAATTAAATCCACAACCGATTTATATCCAATATCAGTGAAATTTGTTATCATACGACTATGAGAATAGAAGGACCACCACAGGGGCCACAAGGGCCGCAACCGAAATTGAAACCCAAAAGGGAACGAAGACACCCACCGAGTTTTTATGTTGATGAATTTCGAGAACAAAATCCCTTTTTAAAATTTTTACGATACTCTGATGAAAAAATAAAAGAATTAGCCAAGCAAGTCAGAGAAAATAAATTTAACCATGTTCCACCCGAGCGTTGGACTGATGAACAACGACAATACGCGGAATGGATGGAGCTATTGGGAAACGATGATCAGCCGTTTAGTTAGTATTATAAGTTAAAATAAAGTTTTTTTAAAAATATGAAAAACATAAAAATTACACTGGTTGTTTTGATTGTTTTAATCGTGGGCGCCGTGTTGTTGTTCGGGGCGAAAAAACGGACGGAAGCGCCGGCTCCGGTCGTCGATGACCAGACCGAAGTGGTCGGAAATGAAAGCGGGCAGGACGGAGAGTTGAGGGAATTCACCGTTTCCGGACAAAATTTTTCTTTCACGCCTTCTCTCATAACCGTTCAAAAAGGAGACAGGGTTAAAATAACGTTCAAAAATACCCAAGGTTTCCATGATTTCAAAATAGATGAATTCGGCGTCGCGACCAAACAGGCACAGTCGCCTTTTGAGGAAGTTCTGGAATTTACGGCGGACAAAATCGGAAGCTTCGAATATTACTGCTCGGTTGGCACACATCGGGCGATGGGAATGAAAGGCGTTTTGAAGGTTGAGTAACATGGAAGGAGAAGAAATAAAAAAAGAAAAAAAAGCTTGGCGTGAGGTAAAAAACAGTCAGAGGTTTTTGAACGCATTTCGGGGAATATATGTCGTTGCGAAGACAACGAAGCATCTGCTTGTACACACAACAGCTGCCTTACTTGTAATCTTTTTTGGATTTTATTTCAAAATTTCTTCTATTGAATGGATTGTTCTAGTGTTTGCCATCGGTTTTGTTTTTGTTGCTGAAGCATTTAATACAGCCATTGAAATAGACATAAATTTAACTTCTCCGGAATATCATCCTTATGCCCGGGATACAAAAGATGTTGCCGCTGCGGCGGTCTTACTATCCGTGTTCACTGCGGCAATTGTCGGGCTTATCATCTTCGGCCCGCTTTTTATTGCAGAAATTTAATGCTACAATAGCATCCTGCTAGCTTTATTAATAAAGAAAAAAATAAATGAAAACCATCAATAAAATTCTAATTCTAGGTCTTTTGGTTGTAATCGGGTTGGCCAATGTTTCCTCCGCGGAAGCGACTTTAAGTTTCACCACGGACACGACCATCGTCATTGATAGTGTGAACTACACGATTAAATCCGGTTCCCAAGCGACTTCCATAACCGGTAACTCTGACGGCACAGTTTCTTCTTCTGTGAAAATCGCCGACAATACCGGAGGGTTTGGAGCGTTGACTAATAGTGACTTTTTTGGTCTTGATACTGCTTCTATAGGCGATCTTAATAATGATGGTGTAAATGATTTAGCTGTTGGAACTTTGGGCGACGACACCGGCGGTTCTGGCCGCGGCGCGGTCTACATTCTCTTCATGAACGCCGACGGCACGGTGGCTTCTTCGCAGAAAATCGCAGACAGTACCGGAGGGTTTGGAGTGTTGGTTAATTCAGATCAATTTGGTTTAGCGGTTGCCGGTATCGGGGATTTGAATAATGACGATGTTTCTGACTTAGTGGTTGGCGCTCCCGGCGACGACACCGGCGGTTCCGGTCGTGGGGCCGTCTATATCCTCTTCATGAACGCCGACGGGACAGTGGCTTCTTCGCAGAAAATCGCTTCGGGAACGGGCGGGTTTGGGGCGTTGTTGAATGGAGACGCTTTCGGCACCTCCGTAGCTTCTCTCGGCGATTTAGATGGGGATGAAATTACCGATTTGGCGGTTGGGGCTTATACCGACGACACCGGCGGTTCTTCTCGTGGCGCTGTCTATGTCCTCTTCATGAACGCCGACGGGACAGTGGCTTCTTCGCAAAAAATTGCGGATAACACCGGTGGGTTTGGTACACTAGTGAACTCCGACGCCTTTGGTATTTCTGTCGCTGGTATAGGCGATTTAGACGGGGATAATATTTTAGATCTAGCAGTTGGCGCCTGGGGCGACGACACCGGCGGAAACTTCCGTGGGGCCGTCTATATCCTCTTCATGAACGCCGACGGGGCAGTGGCTTCTTCGCAGAAAATCGCTTCAGGTACTGGAGGTTTTGGTACATTAACTGACCTGGATTTATTTGGAGGCGCTATATCCTCTGTGGGAGATTTAGATAATGATGGCGTTTTTGATTTAGCAGTGGGTGTTTACGGCGACGACACCGGCGGTTCCGGTCGTGGGGCCGTCTATATCCTCTTCATGAACGCCGACGGGGCAGTGGCTTCTTCGCAGAAAATCGCTTCGGGAACTGGAGGTTTTGGAACCCTGGTGGATGGTGATTGTTGGGGTCGGGGTATTGCTAACATTGGTGATTTTAATAGTAATGGGGTTATTGACCTAGCCGTCGGTGCACAGTGTGATGATACTGGCGGTTCCGATAGAGGTTCAGTCTACATCCTCTACTTCACCCGCACCAGCGTCCCCAGCCTGGAAGTCACCGTTCCGAGTTACTCTACTTTCACCCTAGTTTCCAATGACAAACATATTTTTAACAACAATGCGAGCTTAACCACTGATTGCTTCGAAAACAATAGTTCTTTGGTCATTAACACTCCTTCCACTGTTACCATCACTCCTTCCACTGAAATCTGTGTTTCTGAACAAAATAGTAGCGGTAGCAGCAAAAAATCTTCTTCTACTACTACTGAAACACTTATTCCTGTTGTTTCAACAATTCCTCCCTCAACACCTGCTCCAGTATCCTGTCCTTCAGGAGATATGTTTAATGCAACAACCGGAGAGAGATGTAATGCATTTTTTAACATCTCCTACAACTTCGGTCTCACGACTCTCGGCTTAGGCAGTGTCGGCGAAACAGTCAGACAATTGCAACAATTCTTAAACACTCAACTAAACCTTATTCTTTCAGTGGACGGCAAATTCGGTCCTTTAACTTCCGCCGCCGTAAAGCAATGGCAGGCAGCCCATGGCTTGGTTCCGGATGGGCAGGTGGGACCCCTGACGAAGGAGAAGATGGGTGGAATGAATTAGTGGGGAATGGTATAATTAGGAGTATGGATAATAATAAAAAAATTTTCTTTTTTGTGATCGGCCTTTTAATTTTAGGGACGATTGCTGCCGCCTTGCTTCGGTCGGACAGCGTGCCGCCCGAACCGGGACAATACGATGAGTTTGCGGTTTGCTTGAAAGACCAAGGCGCGGTTTTTTACGGGGCTTTTTGGTGCACGCACTGCCAGGCCCAGAAGAAGATGTTCGGCACTTCCCAAAAGTTATTGCCTTACATCGAATGTTCGACTCCCGACGGCCGGGGGCAATTGCAAATATGCAAGGATAAAAATATAGAAAGTTATCCGACTTGGGAATTTGCCGATGGTTCTCGGCTGACCGGAGAAATTCCGCTTGAGCAGCTGGCCAAGAAAACGTCCTGCGCCCTGTCTCCTGAAGGCAATTAGTTTGGGTGGAATTATTCGTATGAACCCTATCACTGTGCATTATTTGAGTTTGTTTTTGGGATCGGGAGCCATTTTGCTTCAGGTTTTTTCGGTTCTCGTTTTATTCACACTCCTTTTTTATCCGAAGAAAAATCCGTTTTTGGATTTTATTGACGAGTATTCTTTACCCATCCTGTTTCTCATTTCCTTTTTCGCCTCTTTGTTTTCTTTGGTCTACTCCGAAATAATAAACTTTCTGCCTTGCTACCTTTGCTGGTATCAGAGGATCTTCATGTTTCCTTTGGTCTTTCTTTTCGGAATGGCCATGTGGAACAAAGATAAAAAGATTATTAAATATGCTCTGCCGCTAGTTGGCGTAGGTTTTATCATGTCCGTTTATCAGAATTTCTATTATTATTTCGGAAGCGGCTCATCCTTGCCCTGCGACGCATCGGGAGTATCTTGCTATCAGCGCCTAGTTTCGGAGTTCGGCGGCTATATTTCCATCCCCATGCTTGCCTTGACCGCCTTTTTTGCCATTCTGGTGATTATTCTAGTATCTCATTTTTATAAAAAAGAAATATAATTTTATTTTAGAAAGAAAAAGTGAAGAATTCAAAAATTCAAATACTAATCATTGACCTAGGTTCCCAATATACGGAAATCATCAGGCGGAGTTTGCGTTACTTGGGATTCCGTTCGGTTATTCTTCCGTCTGAAGCATCCCTGAGGTGGACGGAAGAAAATAAGCCGAAGGGAATTATTCTCTCCGGTGGAAGCGCCAGCGTCTATGATGCGGATGCGCCAAAAATTCCGGAAAAAATTTTAGGCTTTGATATTCCTGTTCTGGGTATTTGCCTTGGTATGCAATGGCTTGCGTACCTCAATGACAAAAATTCCGTTCAGGCCGTAAAGGAAGGGAAGTCATACGGGCCGGTCGAGGTGACATTAAAAACAAGCAAACTTTTTGAGAATCTGCTCGAGAAAAATTCGGCGAAAATGGACGCGTGGTCGAGCCACGGGGATTCGGTTAGGAGCACGCCGGTCGGGTTTGATGTCATTGCCACTTCCCAAAGCGGTTCCGTGATTGAAGCGATGGAATGCGTTCCAAAGAAATTGTGGGCGGTGCAATTTCATCCGGAAGTTGAAGAAACGCAGGACGAAAATATTATTTTAAATAATTTTGCGGCGGGTATCTGCGGCTGCGTAAAGGATTACAACAAACAGGATGTGATAACGGAAATCAGGGAAAATACAAAAAAAGCGCTCTCTAGCGGCACGGCGATTATCGGCGTGTCGGGCGGAGTGGATTCGACGACGCTCGCCGCGATACTGGCGCCCGCTTTGGGCGACAAGCTGAAAGCTTTTATAGTCGATACCGGCGGAATGCGTAAAAATGAAGTGGAAAAAGTAAAAGAGATCGCGGAGAAGGCTGGAATAAATTTAGAAGTCATAGATAAATATGGGGATAAATTTATAAAAAATGTCAGCCGAAGCATAAATGCTGAGGAAAAACGGGCGCATTTTCGTTCGGTTTACGGAGAAGTTTTTAAAGAAGTAGCGAGGTCGTACGGTGCTACCCACATGATCCAAGGAACGCTTGCGACGGATTTGATCGAGTCCGGCAGCGCGGGGAATTCTGCGCTGATTAAAACACACCATAATGTGGATTTGGATCTGGGGCTCAAAGAGATAACACCCTTGTCCGACTTTTTTAAATTTGAAGTGCGCGAACTGGCGCGCGAATTTGGGCTGGAAGAACTCGTATCCCAAAGACAGCCTTTTCCTGGACCGGGATTGTATTTGCGGATTATTGGTGTGCCGGTTTCTGCGGAATTGTTGGAGATCGTGCGCGAGGCGGATTATGAAGTGGCCCAGATTCTAAAGAAACACAATGTTTATAATAAAATTTCTCAGACGATTGTGGCGCTTCTTGGGGTAAATACCGTGGGGGTAAAAGGGGATGGGCGGGTGTACGGATATTCTTTTGTGGTTCGGACGGTGGAGACGGCGGATTTTATGACTGTGAAAGGATTTTATTTAAGTAAGGAAATCTGCGAAGAAATTACCAGCGTTCTCATTAAATATCCGCAGATTGTCCGCGTGTTTTATGATTTTACCCCCAAACCTCCGGCGACCACGGAGTTTGAATAAAGGAGATTGAAATAGTGTGCTATAATCAGCCCATGAATACACAAAAACTTGTTTTAACTGTTTTGGTCTTGGTGGTTGTATTGGGTCTTGGATTTATGGTCGTAAAGCAGCGCGGTATAGTTCCCGGGTCGGAAAACGAAGGACCTGAAGAAATTTTTCCAGAGCCCGCGGATGGGGGGACGAATAAATCCGCCGAATTTGGCAAAGCGGTTGCGTTTGGATTAAATGACCGGGTCATTTTTTCTGACGGCCTGAATATAGAGCTGAAGGACATAAATGATTCGCGTTGCCCGTCGGGTGTGCAGTGTATCTGGGCAGGGGAGATTGTGGGAATTTTTACAGCATCTGGAGGCGCTTTAATTGCTCCCACAGAAATTTATCTTGGAACTGTCAATAATAAAAGCATAATTTCAAAAGGCTACACTTTTTCTTTAACATCCGCGACGAAATCTGGAATTACGATTCAAGTTGCAAAAAATTAAAGAATGCCGGAGTTTACCAAAAAAGAAAAATTATTGCCGAAAAGATTAAACACACCGGCGAAAGCGCAGGATTTTTTAAGTAGTTTGAAGTTTAACTTCGAGAAGGGCGGAGAGACGCTGAAATCTCCGATTTTAACCCTGAGGGCACGCAAAGCGCATTGTTTTGAAGGAGCGCTACTAGGGGCTTATATTTTGTCCCTGCAGGGTTTTACGCCGTATTTGATGCATTTAAAGGCGATCAAGGGGGATTATGATCATGTTGTCGCTCCATTCAGGGTGCGGGGGTTCTGGGGAGCGCTGTCCAAGACCAATCACGCGGTCCTGCGCTATCGGGAGCCGGTTTACAAAAACATCCGCGAGCTGGCCCTGTCTTATTTCCATGAATATTTTTTGGACGATGGAAAGAAAACACTGAGGCAATATTCCGAGCTGTTTGACCTGAGCCGAGTGAAAAGAAATTGGATAACCGCCCTAGGCAATCTTTGGTGGCTGGATAAAAAACTGGATAGAATAAAACACTACGACATCGCGCCGAAAGCCAACATTAAAAAACTCCGCCAGGCGGATAGAATTGAAATTAAGGCGGGGAAAATAGTAGAATGGAAAAAATAGATGGTATAATGTTTTTATGAAAAATAGAATCGAAGATCCAATTATTCAACGATTCATTCCCGCGCAAAGTATCCGCGGAAAGGACGATCATGTTTTTTCTTCCAACGGCCTTGAGGTTGATGTTTATAGGCTGATTCATTTGGCTGAGAATGTTCCCGTGGTAGAAGTTTCGGTCGAAGAATTATCCCGCGCGTTACGAGAATCATGTTGGTCAGACGAAAATGGCAAAAGAATTTCTCCCACGAAAGTTATGAAAAAATATGAAGAAGCAAACCGCAATGTAGAAAGCATACATAAACAATATCCTGAAATTGCCAAACATGTTAGACAGATTATTCATGCTGATTTGTCTCACCCAATTATTCTTTTTGAAGGAAGAGTTGTTGATGGTATTCATCGTCTTACCAAAGCGGTTTTACAAGGTGATAGGACAGTAAAAGCCAAGATTCTTGATTCAATTCCCGAGGATGCAATTCTTAAAAAACCATGAAAAACAAACTAAAACTTATGCTGCCGAATAGGAAGTATGTGGAGTCCTTTGCAAAGGGTATTAAAGAGGCAAGGAAAGAAAATGCAAAACCATTTACGACTCATTTTAAATATTTTAGGAATGTAAAAGATTTCCCAATTTATAAAAAAAGGGTTGAAAATGACAGAAAGGGTGTAAATCTTAAAAAGGGTGTTGTGCCCTCAACTAGATATTGGGCTATGGTTGGAAATAAATTTGTGGGAGTTTTACATCTACGCCGTCGTTTAAATAAAAAATTGCGCCGGATGGGCGGGCATATTGGGTATGCCGTCATACCGAGCGAGCGGAGGAAGGGTTATGCCACGGAAATGCTCCGGCTCGGATTAAAGAAGGCTAAAAAATTAGGCATCAAAAAGGCCTTGGTAACCTGCAGAGAAAACAATACCGCTTCCAGAAAAGTTATAGAAAATAATGGAGGGGTTTTGCAAAATAAAATAAAAGAAAAGGGGATATATAAACTGAGATTTTGGATAGAAATTTGATATTGAGGAAAAACTTTGGGAGTAGTATAATTGCGGTCTATTATTAATTCATTACTAATTTAATAAAAAAGATATGATTTACCTATATTTATTTGTTTTAGGCAGGATATTACTCGGAGGATATTTTATAAAAAACGCCTATAATCACTTCAAGAACCTTGAAGGCCTTGCGGGCTACGCGCAGTCCAAAGGGGTGCCGATACCAAAGGTTTCCGTGGCAGTTACCGGCCTTATGTTGCTTTTGGGAGGATTGGGCATACTGCTCGGAGCTTACGTGCCGATATCCATACTTTTGCTCGTGCTTTTCTTGCTAGGCACGCTTGTTAAGATGCACAAATACTGGGAAGTAGCCGATCCGGCAGCTAGGATGGGAGAGCACGTAAATTTTTACAAAAATCTTGCGCTAATCGGAGCGCTCCTCGTTCTTTTGGCTATTCCTCTGCCGTGGCCGGTGTCTTTGTTTTAAAAAATATTGAAAATATTTTCCAGCAATCTCCTGAACCAATTTTTTTTCGGAATTTCCGGCTCAATGTCGGTGGGTGGTGGGGTGATGGCGGAAGTGACTATTGTCGCGTCTTGCTTTTCTGTATTTTCCGGTTTCGGTTCCGGAATTTTTTGTTTGGGCGCGGGCTTTTTGGAAGTTTCCGCGGGGACAGCTGGCTTTGTTTGTTTATCGAATTTTTGCATTATTTGGTTCCAAGTTCTGCCGGACAAAGCGGAGAGAACATAAGCGGTTTCCCAAATTTTGTTTTCCAAATTTTCCCCTTTTATGCTGCCGTCGGCATCCTGCAGAGTTGCCAGATAATCAAGCGGAGTATTGCTTGCCCCGCCCTTGGCAGGGCCTTTTTTTATCCAATCTTCCGGTTTTTCACCCAAAGCCAGGATGCCCTGAAGCGCCCAAGCCGTGGACGACGCACTATCATTCCATCCGCCGTTGTCTTTTTGTTTTTCTTTCAGGAATTTTTTTGCTTTTCCTAAAGCGTTTTTTACTTGTTCATCTGGGCTAAAAACTGAGAGCGCTTCCATCGAGGCGCCGGTCATATCCACGCTCTCGTCCCAGGAACTGTTTTCTCTCTGCCGGCCTAAGACGAAGGCGATATCATCGCTTATCATTTTTTCGTTTTCCCCATAGCCCGCATTCTGCAGAACAATCAGCGCGAAAATATCGTCGTTGTCTTCGTTTACATCGCCGAATTGTTTCCCGTCAAAACTGGAAGTTATTTTCCCGATATAATTTTCGCCGTTCCAGCCCCAGGGATTCAGGCCGAGAGACATTAAAGCCATCGCGCGCCTTTCATAGTCCGTCAGGCGGGCCTGCCCGTCCGGTAGGCGGGGATTTTCCATCTTTAATTCCCCCAAATACTTAATTAATTTTATGACCTGCTCCTGATAATTGCCCGTGGCTAGAGCCAAAGCGGTCCAGTCCGTGTAAATATCCGCGCCGAAGGAACCGTTTTCTTTCTGTTGCGCGATAATAAATTCAAAAGCCTTCTCTATATCAAATACGGCTTTGGTTGATTCACCAAGAACCCTCCCTTCATTTCTGTTTCTCCGACTTCCGCCCCCGCCCCCGCCCCCTCCGCTTTGCTCATTGTTTTCTGGAGGAAGTTCCGGAGCCGGCTCAACCGGATCTATAAAATTTAAAGAGATTAAATCATTGGGTTGCAGCTCGTATTGGTTCAAGCCGGTGGTTCCTTCGGTGTTATTTAAAGACCAGCTCCAATAATGATAAACATCGTTGTTGTCCTTGTCTTTGGTTGTAAAGCCGGCTATGTCCCCGAGGGAATTTAAAAAGGCGCCGGGAGCCCAATCCCAATTCCATTCGTTTTGAATTCCTGATTGCAGAATAGCGCAATAAGCCGTTATTTTCAAATCTGAAGTTTCACCATTATCGCTATTGCAAGCATCAACAGCTATATCTTGATCATATATTGATTCGGTGTTGGTCGCGATGGTCAAATGGATGGTGACTGGTTCTGGCACGGCCGGTGCTTCTTCTTCGACAATAGCCGGTGGTTCCGTTGTTTCCGTTTCTTCGGCGTGGGCCGCTCCCGTCATCGAAACCGATAAAATCAACGCCGTTAATAAAAATTTTTTTACGTTTTTTATGCTCATATATTTTTTTCATATTTCCAGGATACGACATCTCCCGGTTTTATCTTATAATTTGAAACTCCGACCGAGGCTTTTTTCCCGTTCACGTAATAAATCCAATTTTGATTCCCGTTTCCCTTCACTCCGTTGATTGTTTCGATAAATTTTCCCATTCCCGCATAATCTTTCTCCGTAAAATTTATTTTTTCTTCGCTTCGGAGCTCATCCATAAAATCGTAGACGGTCGTTTCTTTGGTTGCCGTGAAGGACAGAGGCAATTCTACACGATTGTTTTGAATTAAATCCGGCGCCGGGATGTTTTTTTGTTGAGAATAAAAATATGCGCCCCAAAATACGAGTATTATTCCAGCAACCAATATTATTATTGCTCTTGTTTTTCTCATAAAATAAAAAAATTCTGCCGAGGCAGAATTCCGGGGCCCTCAAAAAAGAGGGCAAAGAAACTTTTAGTCCTGCTCGGGATTAACAAAATGATTGGTATTCGGACTTGTCCCCCCGACTAAAGTCGGGAGACTTACCGTAGCGGCACTGTACTGGAATCAAACCAGTTTCCCCAATCATTCCTTTCAATTTTTAAATGAACTATTCTAGTATATACTTACTTTATAGTATGTCAAAACGAGCTGTGGAAAAACCCGTTCGAGTGATGGTTTTCGGGACTTTTGACGGCCTGCACCCGGGGCATGTTGATTTTTTCAGGCAGGCCAAAACTCTGGCGAAAGAGTGTTTTTTGATAGTGTCTGTCGCGCGGGACCAAAATGTTTTCAGAATAAAAGGAAAATATCCAGACAAAAACGAACGAGAAAGGATGAAATTGGTAAAAAAAAGTAAATTGGCGGATAAGATAGTTTTATCCGGTCTTAAGAACCATATTCCGCATATCGTAAAAGAGCATCCCGACATTATTGCCTTGGGCTACGACCAGAGGGTTTATGTGGAGGATTTAAAAAAAGATTTGAAAAATAAAGGTATTTTAATTAAAATTATTCGCCTAAAACCATATAGGGCAAGTGTTTATAAAAGTCACTTGCTTAAAAAAAGAAGCTAAATATAATAGAAATATGCAAGAAACAAATATAACAAAATTTTTTAAAAGAGTTTTTTCAAATAAAACTTTTATCTCCGCGTTTGTCACCAGTTTGTTGTCTTTGCTCGTAATTATCGCAATCGGGGCGGGATTGGTTTGGCATTACCGAGCGAATGTCTTCGGATATTTTGCCAAGGAGTATTTGAAAGAAGCGCAAAGTGAAAATAGCAATGCTATAAATGCCGCGGAAAAAATTGTTGAGAAGCAATCAATTTTTTCGCAGGATTCTTTTGTGATTGACGCGGTGAAAAAGACAAATCCGGCGGTTGTCTCCATAATTATTTCCAAAGAAGTTCCCAAGTATGAAACTTACATCGATCCGAACCAACAAAATAATCCTTTCGGAGATTTATTCCCCAATTTCCCCGGTTTTAATTTCAATATTCCGCAATATCGGCAAAACGGCACGGAAAAGAAAGAAGTCGGAGGGGGTTCGGGGTTTTTTGTCTCGAGCGATGGGTTGATAGTTACCAATAAACATGTTGTTGACCAAAAAAATGTTGAATATACGGTTTTCACCAATGACGGAAAAAAGCACGGGGCCACAGTTATCGCTCGCGACCCAGTTTTGGATATTGCGCTTATAAAAATTGAAGGAAGCGGTTATCCGTTTCTCTCACTAGGCAATTCCGACTCATTGGAAGTGGGACAGAGTGTTATTGCCATCGGCAATGCCTTGGGAGAGTTTCGCAATACCGTTTCTGTCGGAGTTGTCTCCGGACTTGCCCGGTCAATCACGGCCGGAGATAATTCCGGGAAGTCGGAGGTCCTCGATCATGTCATTCAAACCGACGCGGCGATTAATCCGGGGAATTCCGGAGGGCCCTTGCTTAATTTACGGGGGGAGGTGGTGGGGGTTGATGTTGCCATCGTCCAGGGTTCGCAGAATATTGGTTTTGCTTTGCCGATAAACAGCGTGAAGGGCGTGATAGAATCAGTAAAGCAGACCGGCAAAATCGTCCGCCCGTATCTAGGGGTGCGGTATGTGGCGATTACTGCCAGTCTAAAAGAGAAAAATAATCTGACGGTAGATTATGGGGTGCTGGTGAAAGCGGGAGCCAGCGCCGACGAGCTAGCCGTGATTCCAGGCTCTCCGGCCGATAAAGCGGGTATCGTGGAGAATGACATCATTTTGGAAATTGACGGGGTAAAATTGGACGATAAAACCAGCCTCGCCTCCATCATCCGCGGAAAAACAGTCGGGCAAGTAATCACTCTAAAAATTCTTCACAAAGGCGCCGAAAAAACTGTTTCCGTCACCCTCGAAACGGCGAAGGATAATTAATTTTTCCCATTAAATTAATCACCACCTCGCTCCGACCTTAGTCGGAGCTCTCCTCCTCAACAAGGAGGAGAGGGTGCGAACTCAGTTTCCTCCCCGCCTAATTTAGGAGGGGATTAAGGGGTGGTTAATTTTGATTTAATTTTATCTACAACCCTTTTTGTTTCCGTACCTACTTCATTATTTGTGAAGCGCAAAACTTTTATATTTAATCCTTCAAAAAATTCAGTTCTGACTTTGTCATATTCTTTGTTTTCCTTTTTAAAATGTTGCGGTCCGTCAATTTCAATTACTAACTTTTTTGATGGGCAATAAAAATCAACAATATATCCTCCGATACTGTGTTGTCTTCTCCACTTAAAGCCCACCTTTGAGTCTTTAAGTTGCATCCATAACAAAATTTCTTCGGGAGTACTTTTATTCCTGAGTTCTCTTCTTCTCTCCAGAAGTTTAGTTATATTGTGGACAATTTTCATGTTGCAACTTTTTTATCCTCCCCTCCTTGTGGAGGAGGGGTGCCTTTCAGGGCGGGGTGGTGGCTAAATATCGCTTTTTCGGATAGTGGAGGAGAGGTAAACCCCGTAGAGCATTAAAGTTCCCAGAATGATGTAGATAAATTGAAAAGAAGGGATAAAGGAGAAAACCGCAAAGGCAACCACCGGGCCGATAATGTAGGCGATAGGGGAAGCACTGCGATAAACCCCCACAAATTCGTCATTTTCAGATTTGATGTGCTTGAAAAAATAAGCGTCGCTCATCACTTCAATCGTAGCCGCGCCTACCCTGGTGGTAAACAGAAGTATGGCCCACACCCACAGCGAATGTTCCCGGACGAAAAAAAGCGAAAAAGTTGCCAGGGCCGCTACGGCAAATCCGAACATCAGAATTTTTCTCTCGCCGATTTTGTCCGCGTATTTTCCCGCTCGAAAGGGCACCAGGATAAAGGGCAAGAGCATGATGGCGAACATCAGGCCGATTTCTTTCCAACTGAATCCCAAATGCGCGTACAGGTATATCGGCGTATAGACGACCATCCAGCAGTAAAAAAATTGGAGCAGGAAACTCAGGCCGTACGCGCGGAACAGATTTTTATTTTTGAAGAATCCTTTTACGTACTTGACCGATTTTATTTTATCGTAGTCCGGATCCGGTATGTTTTTCAGGTTCAAAAGCGACACCAGGAAGAACAGCATCATTATCGAAAAGCCGACGAAATAAATCGTTCTGAACGAAAATCCGCCTAAAAACGTTCCGGATAATAATTGGGCAAAAATCCAGCCCAAGTTACATATGACCAAATAAATGCCTCTGATTTTTCCAATGGCCGGATCTTTGGAAAATATCTTCAAAATTTCATCCAAAGAAAAAACTATCAGGGTATTCATGGAAAAACCCAGCATAAAGGCGGCGACTGCGCCCCAAATATTTTCTGTCCAAGAAAGCGCCAAAAAGGAAAGGGCATCGAGCAGAACCATCAGGAGCAAAAATTTATATCCGCCTATTTTCTTGAATATTTTCGGCGCCAGCAGAAGCGCTAAGATGGAGCTCGCCGACCCCAAGACATAAATAATGCCGACAAATTTTTCGCCGACAAAAGAAGATATAAAACTGGAGTTTATGTAGGACGCTAGGGCAATCGGCAGGGAAAACAAGAAACCGGCTAAGTATATTATTTTTCTGCTGTGTTTCATCTTTTGTCTTAGACGCTCAAAATTACCGGGATAACCAAAGGCCTTTTGGCTGTTTTTTGGTACAGGAATTTAGAAATGTTTTCGCCCAGGCTGGCCTTGATGTAATCGAAATTCATTTGGTTCCCATCAAAGCGATTGTCCGACCGGGCAGGCATCTTGGCGGTTGTATCCTCTATTGATTTTTTAATGATAATTCTTACCTGGCGCAGAAGCTCCTGATTCTCTTTCAAATAGACAAATCCGCGGGAGATCAAGTCCGGAGACTTTTTCAATTTTCCAGTTTTGGGGTCGAGGAGCGCGATGACGACGAACATTCCATCCTGGGCGAGCATCACGCGGTCGCGGATGACGATATCCTGCGTATCGCTGATGGAAGCGCCGTCCACCATCATGGCTCCGGAAGGCGCATGTTCCTTGCGCAGCGCTATTTTTTCCCCATTGGCGGGAATTTCGATTATGGAGCCGTTATCCGGAACGATTATATTTTCTTCCGGCATGCCGATTTCCAGGGCAAGTTCCTTATGGAGTTCCAGCATGAAATGATTGCCGTGGATTGCAACGAAAAATTTCGGATGAGTTTTTTTGTGGAGCCATCTTATGTCTTCCTTATTGCCGTGGCCGGTAGCGTGCACGAAATCTTCGCCCGCCGTGCGGTAGCTGATGATTTTAACGCCCTGGCGCGAGAGGCCGTCTTTCATTTTTTGGACTTGGAGTTCGTTGCCGGGCACAATGGAAGAAGAGAGTATTATAGTGTCTCCCTTATGTAAGGCGAATTTTTTATGCGACTTGTTGGCGGCGCGATTGAGCGCGGCGAATTCTTCGCCCTGGGCGCCGGTCATCAAGATAATAACTTTATTGGGCGGATAATTTTGAGCTTCTTCGAGCGATATCATGGTGCCTTTTTTCGGCTGGAATAATCCTGCTTCTATCGCCACTTCGATGTTTGTTTTCATCGAACGTCCGTCTATCGCTATTTTTTTACCCAAAGATTCGGCGAATTTTACGATGAAAGCCAGTCGGGTGATGTGCGAGGCGAAAGCGGCGATGATTATTCGTCCGTGTATTTTTTTTATGAGATTTTCCAACCCTTGGTGAACCTTTATTTCCGGCAGGGAAAACCCTTCGTTTTCAATGTTGGTTGAATCAGTCATCAAAAGAAGCACCTTCGCTTTGTCGAAAATCGAATATTCCTTTTCTTCTTCCGCGGAGACGATTCCGTCCACTTGGTCCAGTTTGTAATCTCCCGGGGTCACAACCCATCCGTGTTCGGTTTCTATGATTACTCCCATAGAGTCGGGGATCGTGTGGGTAACGCCGAAAAATCTGACTTTTATTTTTCCGCAGGTTATGACCGAGTCTTTTTCCACGATATTTTCTTTCATAGGGGGCAGGTGTGGAAATTCCGCCTGGCGCTTTCTCATCATCAAGATCGAAAGATTTCTGGAGTAAACCGGCGGATTGCCGATGCGCGAAAGGACCAAGGGTGCGCCTCCAATATGGTCCAAATGCGCGTGTGTGATAATAAGCGCGCGTATCTTATCTTTGCGTTCTTCCAGGTAAGTTGTATTGGGAATGACATAATCGATTCCCGGGGTGGCGTCGGTGGAAAAGTGCATGCCGGCATCGATGACGATAATATCGTCGCCGATTTCAATGGCTGTCATATTCTTTCCGATTTCTTCCACTCCGCCTAAGGTAATGACGCGGACTACTCCTTTTTCCGGAGGGGGTATTTTTATGCTCCCTGCGTTTTTCGGATGGTTCCTAGAATCAAAAGGGCGGACCCCTTTGCCGGAGGAACCATATTTTTTCTTGGCATATTGGTAAGTAGAGCTTTTGGTCGGTTTTTTTCTCTCTTGCACAGGCGGAGCTTGAGCTGGTTTTTCCGGTTCAATGCTGAGTGAAGAAAAAGATAATCTTGTTTTTTTTGTCATTTTTTAATTATTTAGAAAATATTTTCCAGACATTTTCTGTCTTGGTGTACCATGAATATATATTTAAGAAGCGGTCTGCAGGGGATGTGATATGATCGATGGAAAACCCCATCAAGTTTTTAGACACTACATATATGAAATTTGGACTGTATAGGAAGACCGCCGGCATATCTTTTTTGATTTCATCTTCGAATTGGGCGTATTTTTTAACTCTTTCCTGTTCGTCTTGGGTGGTAAACGCTTCTTCCAGGATTTTATCCACTTTGGCGTTGGTGTATAAAGCGACGTTAAGCCCCGGGTCTTTTCTTTGCGAAGAATGCCAGAAAGCGTACAGGTCCGATTCGTTATTTATGATTTGCCCGAAGAGAAGAGCGTCGTATTTGCGCGGGCGGATTACGCTTTGATTCAAATTGCCAACCTCGAAAGTTTTGATGTCGACTTTCATGCCGATGGCGGAAAGGTCCTGCCTGATCAGTTCAGCGGTCAGGGCGAGTTCCGGAGCGTTGCCGGTGGAGATGGAAAATTGGAGCGTGGCGGTCGTTTTCTTTTTGTTTTTATCGGCCGTGGTTTTTTGCAAAAATCCGTCCGGACCTTTCGACCAACCGTCCTTGGCCAAGCTGTCTTGCACGTTTTTCAATATTTCTTCGCGGGTTGCCCCGTTTCCTCCGGCCAACTTCTGGTACGCGATCATGTTGGGCGGGATGGGGTCATCGATCGCGATTCCGTACCCGAAAAGCACTTCTCGGGCTATTTTATCTTTGTCGATCGCCTGATCGATCGCCTTGGTGATGATTTTGTCGGTAAAGAGATTGTTTTGGTTTTGATTAAAGAAAAGCCCGAAGACCCGCGGCAACACCGAAGATTCCACTCGATAGTTCTTTTCCTTCAGATCATCCGCGTTCGAAGGAGTGATCGAACTTACCTGATCGATGGCCCCCTCTTCGAGCGCGCGGATAAGGTCGTCTTCGTTCGAATAAAAATGCAGATTTATTGTCTTAATGAAGGGCTCGCCCAATATAAATTCTTCAAATGACGTCAATTCATAAGAATTTATAATCCCTGAAGATTCCTTGGCGACGCTTTTTATCATATAGGGCCCGGAGCCGACGGGGGCGGTATTGGCATCATTGAGCTCGATCGGCGAGTTGTCCCATAAGGATTGGGGCATTATGCCGAGCGTCGCGTTTTCCAAAAATGACGGGCGGGGTTGCCTCAAAGTAAACTCAATCGTCATGTCGTTTATTTTTGCGGCGGTTACGCCGTCCCAGTGCACTTTGTGTAGGCTCTTGATGACCGAGTCCTTAGCTTTGTTTACGGTAAAAATCACGTCGTCCGCGGTGACGGGTTTCCCATCCTGAAAATATATTTTATCTTTCAGGGTAAAAGTATAGCTCAACCCGTTTTGGGATATCTCGTATTTTTCCGCCAAATCCGGGGTCAGGGTCCCGTCCGGATTTTTTCTCATCAGGCCGGAATAAATGAGCGAAACCAGATCCTGATCGACTGAAGAATTCGCCAAAATCGGGTTTATGAAGCGCGGAACGCCGATAATTCCTTCGGAAATGGATCCTCCCCGAAAAGGCACTTCTACCATCAGAGATTTATTGATGCTCTGGAGTATCGATACCGTGCTTATGAAAAGCGCTAAAACCAGCGCGGCAAAAATGATCTTTTCGTTTTTTGAAAAAGCGGTAAAAACTGAATTTATCTCGTCTTTTTTGGGCAATTTAAAATTGCGTATCCGGCTATAAAGTTTTTCCATGATTTAAGAAATTTTGACGTAATTTGGCAGAGCGAATCTTTCCTATTGAGCTTCTATCATTATATAACTGGGTACAATATAATTAGCTCATTCGTTCGGGATAATGAGTAAACTCATTATCCCTCTCTTACTTGCTAATTATAGACAAAAGTGCAAATAAAGCAAAAAGAATTCCACAAACAAGAGTCAGGTAAAAAAGGGTCTTTTCAAAGCCCCGGCGAGTGTGATGGAAAGATTCATTATCGCTTCCACCCAGGGCGCCTCCCAAGCCGGCCGCCGATTGCTGGAGCAGTATGGCCGCCACCAGTATTACCGAAAGGATAATCTGCGCGTAAGGCAGTATTTTAGCTACCAAACTCATGGGGCAATTGTCGCATATTTGCCAATAAAATGCAAATTGTTATATAATATATGCATGAAAAAAAATAAATCAAATGCAGTCAAGGTAGTAGCAGAAAAAAACATAAGACCCGTTCTTGGTGGTTGGGTTACCGAAGTGTTTGGGTTAAATCCAACTAGAAAAGATTATGAGGAAGCGTTAAGTTTTGTTGAGGACATTATAAAAAATGTTCAAAAAGAACCAAACTTTCTGAAATTACTTGCCAGCCTCGCTTTATCCATAGAAAGGTCTAAATTCGTTGACAAATTATTGCCCTACATATTCAGGACAGTTGTGCCTTCAAGTGGTAAAAGTAAAATGTATCAAATGGAAGGATTAGAGTTTGAACATAAATTAATAATAGAAGAACTGAAAGACACAGCCGAAGAACTCCGACAATTGAAAGCAAAAGCCAAAAAGTAATGTTTGTATGAAACTTATATTTAACATTATTTTATGCTAAATGCCGGAATAATTTTTTCCTTTGTCGCGTTATTTGCCTGGGGCTTCGGTGATTTTTTTATTCAAAAAACTGTCCGGCAAATTGGCATTTGGAAATCGCTATTTTTTATTGGGGTCTTGGGATCTGCAGGTCTTTTTGTATTTATCCGAAAAGAATTGCTAACAGTCGTTTCCCAACCGAGCAACATATATTTATTAATACTTTTATCAGTTGTTTCAGTTATCTTTGTCTTGTTTTATTTATCGGCGCTCAAGCAGGGGAAAATTGCTGTAGTTGATCCGATAACCGGTTTGGAACTTCCGCTTACAGTAGGTTTAAGTGTGGTTTTGGCAGGGGAACACCTTTCGCTATTTCAGGCAATTCTAGTTGTTCTAACTTTTTTTGGTATTATATTTGCAGTTGCAAAAGAAAAAAAACATCTAAATATTCGTCGGTTGGTTATTGAGAAAGGAGCAATTTTGGCTGGTATTGGTGCTGTCGGCATGGCGTTGACGAACTTTTTGACGGGTGTCTCTAGCCAGCAAACTTCACCCCTACTCACGATTTGGTTTACTCATATTTTTTTTGTAATCGTTACAAGCGTTTACTTAATTTTTAGTGGAGGGTTTAAAAATATTATTCAAGATATAAAAAAGAATAGTAACATCATTTTTTTTCAAAGCGTTTTAGATAATATTGGATGGATTGCTTTCGCTTTTGCCATGACTTATATTTCCATTTCCGTTGCTACCACTATTAGTGAAAGTTTTATTGTGTTATCGGTTTTGCTCGGAGTGTTTATTAGTAAAGAAAAGTTAAAAAGACATCAATTTTTTGGGATTATCTTGGTTATTGTGAGTATTTTAGCGCTCTCCATGATTTCTTGATAAAAGTTACGAGGTTAAAGATTTAATAACCGAAAAAGCCCGATCTATGGTATCATTTTTGAAAAGCATGTTTAATTCCCAGCCGCAAATTATTATAAATTAAGAACGAGAGTTTATTGACTTTTTATGAGGGGGGTAGTAAAATTATTATATTATTATTTTAATTCGGTAAAACAAACTATGAAAAATCCAATGGAATTCGGGGATAAAGGGCAGGAAATTAAAGATGAGTCATCTATATATAATGTGGAAGCCGTGGAAAAAAAGGGAATTCGAGTAAATCCACAAAGTCATGCTCAAAGAAATCAACCGCATATTAATCCAGGAATGCGCTTAGTTATGGTTCTGGGTAACGGATTAAGAAAAATAGCTGTGGATGTTACCAAACGCGATGATTTTGACCGTGCTTATGCGTCCTACGCCGGAGGAAATTTTATTTCGGAAGAACTCTACGAGCTGGAAGATGGATTAGTGAGTGAGTGTCGCTAAGTTCTCTGACGGTACTAGCTTTTAGTTTCTCTAAGAACAATCCTTGCGATTTTAATAAAATTGTTATGTATAATAAATTCCATGCCAGATGATAGATTTCCCGTAAAAAACACCACAAGCCCAAAGAATATTTTGGAACAAGTTTCAGCAGAAGTAATTACAAATCCAGAATCTCAAACACTTGTGGATTTTCATAAATTTCTTGGACATTTTTTTAAACCTGAAGAAATTGAACCCTTAGAAGTTTGGCAAAAAGAACTTGCAAACATAAATCCAGAGGTTCGTTACATACTTACGGCCTTACGAGATCCAAAAGATCAGGATAAGCTTGTAAGTGCGGCATATGGCTCTGTCCAGAATGGAATTTTAGCTTTTCGATTTATCCTTACAGAAATTTCTCATCGGGCAACTGGAATAAGTCAAGAAGCTGATAGATTATTTATAGACGAGGCAAAAAAGTTTTGCGCCGAAAAAGGAATAGAACTTACATCATTTGTTGGTGAAACCAATGATAAGGTGGAAAGTTTTGTAAATAAATTGGAGATTGAGCCAGGCAATATGAGAAGAAGATTGTATTTTGGAGAGGGTGGAAAAGAAGTCCATTATGAAATACCCCCTTTAGCTTGGAATAAAGATGGTACCCCTGCGCAAAAGGGAGTTCCAGAGCATCTTCAAGTTGCCGTTAAAGGTTATCCAGAAAAAGTTCCGGTGCCAGTGCTAGAGGGAATTCTCAAAGATTGGTGGAAAGAATGGTATATTCGTCCAAGAGAGCAATTTGAAAGTGAAGAAGCGTGGGAGCTTCACAAAAAAACAGTTTGGGGTATTTTAGAAAATAAAGTTTTAGCTCCGATGCGTAGTGTTTCGGAATTGAAATTGACATCAAAAGAAGAAAGAGAATCTTCAAGTAAGTAATTTTTATTAATTAATTCGTCGCGCTTTAATGGACGATTGCGCGACATGATTTTGCTAAATCATATGAAAAAAGAAATATCGATTTTGGGTTTGTTCCAAAAATTATTCCATAATTTTAATGCTCGGCAGATGAAAGACGCCACTTTGGCGTTCAAGAAGCATTTGGACGAGGGCGGCAAAATGCTCCTGGCGATGGGTGGCGCAATGTCTTCCGCTCAACTGGGTGTAACCTTGGCGCCAATGATCAAAGAAAATAAAATTCACGCCATTTCCTGCACCGGCGCGAATCTGGAAGAGTCTATTTTCCGGCTGGTCGCGCACGACAGCTACAAGGATTATCCGGATTACCGCTATTTTACCAAAGAGGACGATGAGGCAATTTTAAACAGGGGAGAGCGTCGGGTGACCGATACTTCCATTCCGGAAGAAGAGGCCTTCCGCGTCATTGAGCCGATTATTTTGAAAAGATGGAAAGAGGCGGAAAAAAACGACGAGCGTTTTTTTCCGCACGAATATTTTTACCAAATTTTATTGTCCGACGAGTTGAAAGGAAAATATGAAGGCAATCCGGAGCACTGCTGGCTCCTGGAAGCGGCGAAGAAAAATCTGCCGATGGTAGTCCCGGGCTGGGAAGATTCCACTTTGGGAAATATTTTTGCCGGATACTGCAAAGCGGGGGAGGTGAAGCCGACTGTTATGAAAACGGGTGTGGAATATATGATGTATCTTTATGATAAATATGTTGAGCTTTCGAAAGACGGTGCTGGTTTGGGGTTCTTTCAGATTGGCGGAGGCATTTCCGGGGATTTCCCGATCTGCGTCGTGCCTTCCATTAAATACGATTTGAAAAAACCGGTGCGTCCGTGGGGCTATTTCTGCCAGATTTCAGATAGTACCACTTCTTACGGCTCCTATTCCGGCGCGACCCCGAATGAAAAAATAACCTGGGACAAATTGACCAAAGAAACGCCGATGTTTGTTATTGAATCGGACGCGACCATTGTTGCTCCTCTTATATTCGAAGCGATTTTGGACCGATACGCTTTAAGCGAGAAATAAAAATTTCCATTTTTGCACTTGATTTTTTGTAAAAAACTTGAATAATAAGAATAAAGGAGGGTAGTACCGTGCGCGACAGCTGGACTGGTTTGAGGATCGTACACGAGGAAGGGGGAAGGGTAACAGTTACCTTTCCCGAAGGGCCGACGGGTGTCGGTTCTTCAACAGAAGAAGCTATCAGCCGTGCCCTGGCACAAAAGGCGACGCCTACTGAAGCCAAGGAGAAAGGAGGAGAGAAGAAGTGATCCATCGTGTTCGAGATAGGCCGACAAGCGCCACGCGCTTGCCGGCCTCGCACTTTAAGGTAAAATAAAATAATGAAAAATTTTTTTAGCGCTTTAATATCTTTGGCCGTTCTCGGGGTACTGGCTTACCAATTCAGGGATTTTGTTTTTCCGCCGAAACCCTGCGCGGAACCGATACCATACAATCTTGGGACTTTCGACACGGAATTTGATATTTCACAAAAATATTTTTTAAGCGCGCTTTCTGACGCGGAAGCCGTTTGGGAGAAACCCTTCGGCCGGGACCTTTTCGCCTACGCGCCGGAATATTCTAAATCCGACGTTTTGAAAATAAATTTGGTTTACGACTATCGCCAGCAGGCGACCTCCAAGCTAGCGAGCTTGGGCATTGTGGTCAAGGACAGCAAGGCCTCCTACGACATGCTCAAGGCGAAATTCGATGCGCTTAAAATAGAATATGAGAAAGCCGAAAATGTTTTTAAGGCGCGGCTGGAATCTTTCAGCCAGAAAAAGCAGGCCTACGAGAATGAAGTGCGGTTTTGGAACAAAAAAGGCGGAGCACCGCAGACGGAATATGACAAAATAGAAGCGGATCGCCTAGCGCTGGAAGCCGAATCTAAAGAATTGCAGGCAAGGCAGTCTGATATTAATGAAATGGTGGATGAAATCAACGCGCTGGTCGTGGTGTTGAACCGCCTGGTCGCGACGCTTAACCTTTCCGTGGAAAAATACAATACGGTAAATGTTTCGCGCGGCGAGTCGTTTGAGGAGGGTGTATATGTTAGCAACGCGCTCGGTCGGGAAATAGATATTTATGAGTTCAGTAGCCGGGAAAAGCTCGTACGCGTGCTCGCGCACGAGCTCGGCCACGCGCTCAATTTAGAGCACGTAGCCGACCCGAAAGCCATTATGTATGAGCTCAATCAGGGCAACAGTCAAACTCTGACTCCAGCCGATCTTGCGGAACTAAAAGCAAAATGCGGAGCGGAATAGAGTTATTGAAGCAGGCCTTCCAGCTTGATGATACCGTTGCCGTCGATGTTTAATTTTTGGTTGCCGCTGATTTGGAAGTTAAGCTTAATAGTGCCGTCCACATCCATACCGACGGTATTTTGATCGTCGGAACGCCCGCCAGTTATCTTAACCGTGCTATCCACGCTCACGCTTACATCCGCGCTGCTTCTTGTTTCAAATTTTACGACCGGGGCGAAGATATAGGACCCGTTGCCCGTCACGTGCAGCGACTTATCGGCCAGGAAGTCAAAGTTCGCGCTTGAGGTTTCATTGGCATTTACCACCAGCCTGGTATTTATTTTAAGCTCACCAGAAGGCAGTTTTGCCTCTTTCACGGCGCCGGTTTTCGTCTTGACGGAGATCGAATCAACCATCAGGCGAATCTGATCGTAAGTACCGGCCTTTATGTTCGCGTCGGCCAGAAGCTCGGATCTGTTTTCGGCGTTAAGCACGAGAAGATTGTAAACTCGCGGAGTGGTGGAAACAGTCATCCACCCGCTGGCGCTACTATGCACTTCGACGCTTTTTACCATCATGTTTATTTCGCTGATGGTGCTCAAGTTGGCGGCCGCATCAGTCACGGAAAAAACGACTCGTCCCTCCGCAACGGCCTGATTTTGATTTTGTTCCGACAAGGCCTCTTCACTGCCGGGCGCGGAAGGCGTGCGGGTCAAGAGATATATTCCACCGATGACAAGCACCGCTACGACTATAATGATTCCTATTGTTTTATTCATGGTAAATAAATTATATGGCTAATAATTCAAATGTCTCTCGACAGGGAGACACGAAGCGGCTATCTGCCGCATCACTGGTAAAGACGTATAATAAATATGTTTGTTACATGAAAAAGCGGTCATTGGTTGGCGATATTTTGATATAATGTATAATTATTTGATGAGATTAAGGAAGTTAAAACGCTTTTCAATTTTTTTTATCCGGGGCGTTCTGGCGCTCGTCGCCCTTATTGTTTTGACCAACCTGGTCATCTTTTTCGAAGCCCGGCCTTATATTTACAAAAATGTAAAAGACGTTCCGGAAACGCAAACCGTCCTCATTCCCGGCGCGGCGGTTTTTGAAAGCGGCGCGCTTTCCGATGTTTTTGAAAATCGCGTGGATAAGGCCATTGAACTATACCGGGCGGAAAAAGTTTCCAAAATTCTGGTCTCGGGCGACAACAGCACCGTCTCGCACAACGAAGTGAAACCGGTTCGTCACTATCTTTTAGAAAAGGGCATACCGGACGAAGACATCTTCCTCGATCACGCCGGTTTCGACACTTACAGCACGATGTACCGCGCGCGAGATGTTTTCCAGGTAGGCTCCGCTATCATTTCGACCCAGTCCTTTCATCTGCCCCGCGCCATTTTCCTTGCCCGGCGCTTGGGCATCGATGCTCACGGTATCGAAGCCGGCGACGGGAACCATCTTTTCGGGAGCTATGTCCGCGAAATTTTTGCCAATGAGAAAGCGGTGTTCAACCTTTTTTTAAATCGCCAGCCCAAGTTCTTGGGAGACGTCATCCCGATTACCGGCGACGGGAGAAATTATCCATAAATAAACGGCAATTCCGGTCTCATTTGCAAGTTATCCGCCAACCGGTAGATATTTTTACGAAATAAGTTTATAATCAAGTATTATTAACCTAACTTATTATTAATCTAATTATTAAAATATATGGATTCATTTAATTCTCCGACGACAAAACCGCTTTATCGTGGCACACAAATCGTTTGGTACATTCTCGGCGTTCTAGAAGTACTATTGGCTTTTCGTTTCGTTTTAAAATTGTTGGGCGCGAATCCCGGTGCAGGATTCACGAACTTCATTTATAAAGTGACCTATATTTTTGCATCTCCGTTTTTGAGCGTATTTAAGGTTTCTCAGGTCGAAGGTAGCATTTTTGAGTGGACGACGTTACTGGCCATGCTCGTTTATTGGCTAATTGCTTATGGTATTATCAAACTATTTCTCATGGGCAAGACTGTTTCTACTCCGGAAGCTGCTGTTAAATTAGAAAATCAGGAAAAGTAAAATAAATTATATGCTTACAACAATTGCAGTTATTTTGGTGGTTTTATGGCTCTTGGGTTTTATGGGTTTCCATGTTTTGGGAGGGTTTATTCATGTCCTTCTCGTAATCGCCGTCATCTTGTTTTTGATTCGCGTTATTCAAGGAAGAAATCCGTTGAAATAAACTCCAAACTATATCGACAAAAACGCCCCTCGGAGTGTTTTTGTTTGTGCTATAATTAAGGCATTACTAATAACCCGCGCCTCGGGCGGGGTAAACTTATTTTTTATCATGGACACAACACTATTGGTCGCGAAAGTACTGGGAGTCTACCTAGTAGTCAGCGGCTTGTTTCTTCTTATTAAGGGCAAAACGGTTCCGCATTTGCTCAAAGATTTTTTTGAGCACCCGGCCGTCGTGTATTTAACCGGCGCAATTTTGATTTTTCTGTCCTCGATGTATCTTATTCAATACAACGTCTGGGACGGCACTTGGCATACGCTGGTGACGCTTTTTGTCTGGATTGTTTTGCTGAAAGGCGTGACTTATATTTTGTTTCCGCAAGCGCTCAGCGAACTGGCGGTGAAAAGATTTAAGAATTCCTTCAGCGCTTACGGCGTGATTGCCGTCATCGCCGGCCTGTATCTGTTTTTTCTGAACTAAATTTATTAAAAAGGTCTCATTATAAGTTAATTGTTTTATTAAAATATATGAATTGGAAAAAAGCGTTGGGGTTCGGGGTTTTGATTTGGATTGTGATTTTTGTTTTGGCCTCCGCCTTTATGGCTTACGGCTTGGAATCAGGCACGCTCTTTAACGTATTGCTGACGATTCTCTGTCTGATTTCCATTTATATTGTTGCCAGATACATTGCTCCGGCAAGTTATGGCATCGCTTTGCAATACGGTTTGGCGTTTGCGGTTATTGGTATTGTTTTGGATTACCTAATTACCGCAAAATTTGCCCCATATATTTTCAGCTCGGTCTACTATTGGGTAGGGTATGTGCTGTCGGTTTTTGTTCCGCTCTTGGCTGTCAAGAAGACGATGGTTCAGGCGCAGCCCTCACAGCCCCAGCAATAAAATTTTTTTTGGTTTTATGTGTCATAAAGCGCGGGTTGGTTCGTCTCCATAATCATGCAAGAAAAAAACAAAATGGTTGTATGGATAATAGTCGGAGCAGTGGTTTTGGCGGCGCTGGGGCTTTGGCTGTACTGGTCCCAAAAGCCCTCGGCCGAAACTCCTCTTTTTGTCAGCAATTTTGAAGAATGCGCGGCGGCGGGATATTCGGTGATGGAAAGTTACCCGCGCCAGTGCCGGGCGCCGGACGGCACTCTCTATACGGAAGAAACAGGAAATGACGATGGGGAAGTAAAAGCTGTCGCCACGGGCGGGTGCTTTATCGGCGGGTGCAGTTCGCAAATTTGTTCCGATGTTCCGGATGCTGTTTCCACCTGCGAGTACCGCTCGGAGTATGCCTGCTATGGGAACGCAAGGTGTGGGCGCCAGGCAAACGGAGAATGCGGGTGGATAGAGACGCCGGAGCTTCTCCAGTGCCTTAGTTTTGACTGGGATTCGCTTTCAAAATAACTCCGCAAAATTTTTCTTCAGCATGCTAAAATAAAAGGATGCGGTACTTGCATGTCAAAGTTTCGGCCGGCGCGCGCCGAGAATCTTTCAAGCAAAAATCGGAAGATCATTTTGAAATTTCCGTCCGCGAAAAAGCGGAGCGTAATTTAGCCAACGCCCGCGTTTTGGAGCTCGTAGCGAGCCATTTCAAAGTTTCGGTAAATAAAGTAAGAATAGTTAATGGGCATCATCATCCGAGTAAATTATTAGTAGTTGAGAATTAAACCAAGATGGGATTCCAAGATTTTTTAATTAAAAAAATGCTCCGCACGCGAGGCGTGCCGGAAGCGCAGATAGAAATGTTTGTAAAAATGATTGAAAAAAACCCCGAGCTTTTTAAAACTATCGCCGCCGAAACGAAAGCCAAAATGGATGCTGGCATGGACCAAATGGCCGCCGGCATGCAAGTCATGAAAAAATACGAAACAGAATTGAAGAAATTAATATAAGAAAAAATTTTAAAAGTTGGTATAGAAATGAAATGGGCCAGCGATTTCGCGCTGGCCCGGTCGGGAGCTGAGTCCGTAACACTCAAACTCGATTGATGTTCACGTGGTTACAGCACGTTTAGTTTCGATTTGAAAGAACTGCTTGTTGCTACTTCAGGCCTTTGGCTCCTCGATGGCGGTATTGGCCTCATTCTGGCGCTTCGTCGCCATGTCCCTCAGCAGTCCCGCCATCAGGACCTGGACGATGCCGCTGTTCCCGCCTTCCGCACCACCACCGGCGATGATGTCGGGAACCAGCTTGAGTCCGCTGGCAGCCAGTGCCTTGCCGACTTCGATCAGAGCGAAGTTGCCCTGGCCGACGGCGTTGGTCTTCAGCTGGATGACCTTCGCTTCGGCTTCGCCGACTGCCGTGATCCTCGTACCCTCGGCGTTGCCAGTCACAATCGTGGCCCTGGCTTCCGCCTCGGCGTTGATGATCCTGGACTGCGCGACGCCGTTCGCGTTGTTCACAGCGGCTTCGGCGTTGAACTTGGCGATCTCCACCGTGCGTTGAGACGAGACGACGTTGGCTTGCGTGTCCGCGATGGCCTTGGCCTGCTCGAGCTCCTTGCGGGTCTCCTCCGCCGTCTTCTGGGTATCGAAGGTGACCTTCCTCTGCTCGGCGAGCTTCCGATCGGTAAGCGTCTTCATGAGCTCTTCGGGCGGAACGATGTCGCCGATGAGAGTGTCCACCGCGTTCACGTTGTAGTCCGTGAGACCGGCGGCGATTGCCGCCTTCGCTTCGTTCTGCCGTTCGCTGCGGTTCTTCAGGAAGTCGATGGCGTCAGACCTCTGCGCGGCGTTCCTGAAGTAGTTGCCGATGGTCGGCTCGAGCACCTGAGTGACCAGGTTGCTCATGTTGCCGAACCTAGCGATGACCTTCGGCGCTTCATTCCTCGGGATGTGAATGATCTGGCTCACGTCCAGGTTGAACTTGAAGCCGTCCGAAGAACGTACGGTGATGGTCGAAAGGTTCTTGTCGAGTTGGTGGGCCTCGGTCTTGCCGGTGGCCCAGTTCAGAACGACGTTGGCCGTCGGAACGCACTCCACCTTGTGGGTGTAGGGGTTGATGGCGTACTTGCCGGGGTCGAGCGGATCGACCCAGACGCCCTTCTGCCCCCTCGAGACGAGGTTGCCATGCTTGAACGCTTCTCCCGTCACGTCGTGCCCCTCGGCACCAACGAAGGCGATGACGACTCCGACGTTTGCGATCGGAACCGAAGTCATCTCCTTCATCTCCACCTTGGCGAACAGCGGGTTGATGAAGTACCGACCCGCGAGGATGACCTGCTCCTGCAGGCCCTTGAAGCCACCGGCGTTGATGAACGCTTGGGCGTCTTGGAAGGAGTTGTGCCCCTGCACTTCACGCCCGGCGATCTCGCCGGTCGGAAGCGGGGTGCCCTCCTTCGTCGTGACGATGCCGACCTGGTTGTCGGGGATGTCGAGGACAGGCATCAGGTCGACAGTGAAGAGAGCGGTGTTGATCCGGTAGGTCCCGGGGGGGATCACCGTGATCTGGGGTCCGCGCTCTCCGCCGTTTGTGAGGAAGGCCCGCGCACTCTGGAACGAGTCGCAGTTGACCTTCTTCGCGAGCACGCGCCCCGCCGGAAGCGGAACGCCATCCCTTGCCTCGACGATGCCGATCGTGCCCTCCTCGATCGTGATGAAACGAATGAGGTTTACCTCGTACTGCCAGAGCCAAATGCACCAGTGCAGTCCGGGTGCGAGCGTGTCGGCTTGGATGCCGGCCTCGCCGTTCAGAGCGATGATCTTGCCGTCGGGAAGCGTCCGGTTCTTGCCGAATAGGACGAACTTCTTCTTAACGACGGCGATCGAGTCCTCCGGCACCATGAGGGCACCGAAGACACGAAAGGTCCACCTGTGCGCGATCAGCGCCACGAGTGCTAACACGATTGCCAGCACCCACCAGTACGAACTCAACATCCTTATCATTTCTTTTTCTCCGTTTTCTGCTAGAGGACCACGGTTCCCGTAGTCATAGCCAGAAAATGCCTAAAATTAAGCACCTTTTGGCTATGACTACAGTTTTTGCAAGTAGTTTTTTTAAAAGAACTTTTTGTGATAGTACTATATTATTATATATTTGTCAAACTAAAATTATCATCACCGAAATGATAAAAAAAATACGAAACAGAATTAAAGAAGTTGATTTAAAAATTAGCAGGTATGCTATAATAAAAACATTAGCAGGTTATTAATTAAGCGATTAAAAAACATGAAAAACAAAAATTTACAAGGAGGTTTTGCGCCGATGCTTATCATCGCGATTATCGCGGTCTTGGTTGTCGGCGGGGGAGCATATATGGCGACCAAGAACAAGCAGGCGAAAAACGCCGAGCTTGAGGACAATCTGGATACCCAGGCCAATGCCAACGCGGATGCCAATGCTAACGCAAACGCCAATCTCGGCGTCAACGCCAAGAATTCGCTCCGCTCGCTTCTCGGGCTTGGCCAGAGCACCAAGTGCACTTTTTCCAATACCGTTGCTGATGTGAGTTCTTCCGGCACGATTTATCTCGGAGCCGATGGCGACATGCGCGGAGAGTTTGAATCCAAGGTAGGCACACAGGCGGCTGTTTCTTCCAATATGATTGTCAAAGACGGCGTCACGTTTACCTGGAGCGGGACGCAGGGAGTGAAGATGACTACGGCCGGCGCCGATGCGAGCGCGCAAGCGCAGGCCAATAAATATGTCGATATGGACGCGCAAATGGATTATGATTGTTCCGCCTGGACTCGCGACGAATCCAAGTTTACCATTCCGACCGGCGTGAACTTTGTGGATTTGGAATCTATGATGAGGGGCTCCGTTTTGCCGTCGGGTGTAAATTGGGATGGGACGATAAAAGGGAAAACACAGTAGCATGTTATAATTGAAGCATTAATAGCATAACTATATTTTTATGGCCAAAGGAGACGGACACAGAAAAGAAAAAAAGAAACCAAAGAAGGCGAAAAAATAGCTTTCTCCCAAAAAGCACCGACAAGGGTGCTTTTTGAATGTTGTCAAGATGGGGGGACCTGTTCTTCCGGGGCCCTTTGTCCTTCTGAATCCCTGTGCGAAAAAGGACGGGCTCTAATGGGATTGAATTATGAGTTAACATATGTTAACCTATAAATATGCCTAAAAACAAAAGTGTTTTGGTAAATATAAATAAAAAATATTTTTCTGCCCCAGAAATGGCAGAACTTCTTGGTGTGAGCAGAACGGCTATTTTTAAAAAGATAAAATCCGGCGCAATTAAATCTGAAAAGGTGGGAAGAAATTATGTAATACCGAGAGAAGAATATGAAACGGTTATCGGGTTATTTGTGTCTGAAAAGAGAAAACACGAAATAAAAGATGCAGTTGATAAAGTTGTCAGTGAATATGAAGATGCATTAAAAAAACTTGGGAAAGAATAACCATGCCTCGTCGGCCTATAAAAAGAATTACTGTCGCTGAAGTTGAACTTATTGCTTTTGAACTTGCTAAAAAGTTAATGGAGTGGAATGAACCTATCCCTGACTTTGAAACTCGTTTCCCTTTAAAACTTGAAAGTTGTATTGAAACACCGTTTCAAACTTTCGATCGTAAAAGTTTATACAACGGACTTGTAGCCAAGGCTGCAATTATGTTTTATCTGATGGTTAAAAATCATCCTTTTCAAAATGGAAATAAAAGAATTGCTGTTACGACGCTCCTTGTATTTTTAATTAGCAATCACCGGATACCTAAAGCGAGCAATCAAGATATCTACGAGTTTGCCCGAAATGTTGCGGAAAGTAAGCCAGAGAATAAAGACCATGAAATTAAAAAGATAAATGATTTTATAGAGTCAATGTCAGAAAAAGTCTAAAAAAAAGAAACCAAAGAAAGCGAAGAAATAACTTTCTCCAAAAAGCACCCGCAAGGGTGCTTTTTGGAGGTGACAAGAACTGTTTTTGCAAGAATGAGAAAGATAGAAATGAAAAAGGCTCCTTAGGCAGTTAGCCGTTCGGAACCTTTTTCGTCGTAATATGGGTAGTATAGCAATTTCAGACAAAAAGTCAAGCCCTTGTGGATTACTATTTTACCCTTATTTAACTTCTTAAATCCAAATCCGCAAGGGCGCTTTTTGGGTTGTTAAAATGAGGTGGAAAGAGTAGAATGAAAAAACACAAGAAATAGCTTTCATCATTCAAAATTGCCCTGAAATTTATTTTCCACTGCGCAAAAATTCAATAATTTTATGCCATTACCGACCAAAGTAGAAGCGCGAACGCTTTTAAAAGAACATGTGAAAGATGAATATCAGAGATACCATGCTGGGATGGTGGCGTCCGCCCTCGAGGGCTACGCGAAAGTTTTCGGCGCGGATGAGGATCTGTGGTATGTCACCGGACTTCTGCACGATATTGATTTCGAAGAGTATCCGGACCTGCATCCGGCGGAATCTCTCAAATGGTTTGCGAAGTGGGGCTACCCGGAGGAATTGATTCACGCGGTCGAAGCGCATGCGTACGGCTATCACGGGTTTACCACGCTTCCCGACACCAAGCTCTCCTCCGCGCTCATGGCCTGCGATGAGATCTCTGGAATTTTCTATGCGTACCGTAAATTAAATCCCGTTCCGTACGGCGAGATGAAAGTAAGCTCTATCAAGAAACGACTGGCCGAAAAGGGTTTTGCCTCCGGCATTGATCGAGAATCGATAAAAAGAGGCTGCGAAGCGCTGGGTATTGCTCTCGATGAGCATATAGCCAATTTGATTAAATTCCTCGCAGAGTCCCGTTAGCTTGTCGTTCAGGATTAGAAGTAGAATTCGCCAGAGATGTATTGTGGCTCTACTTTTGGGGCTTGTCCCGTTAGAGGCAGGACTCGCCAAGTACGTGTTCGTCGGCTCTAATGGGATTGAATTTCGGGATGGGGAGGAGTAAAATAGGTCTAATTATGCCACCCGGATTTATATTTTTGCTCATAGTGGTTGTGCTCGCTGTCGTTGTGGTTTCTTTCCTAAAGGGTGAAAAAAAAGATTTATCCGTATATAAACGAAAAAATTTTCTTTTTGATACAGTCAACGAATTTAATCTATATAAGATTCTTTTAGAATTATTTGGTGACCAGTACTATATTTTCCCCCAGGTCAATTATAGCCACCTTGTAGAGGTAAAACCAATGTCTTTTACTGAACAGAGAAAATATCGGAGTAGTATTGATCGCAAATCAGCTGATTTTGTTTTATGTGACAAAGGACGAATTGTGCCGCGGCTTGTTATTGAGCTTGACGGTAGGGTTCATAATTTGAAAAACAAGCAAACTAGGGACAAATTCATTGATGATTTAACCAAGATCGTTGATCTTCCAATTTTACACCTTAAAACAACTGATTTCGATAGGGAATTTATAAAAAACGAGATAAATCAGAAATTAAACTCAAATTGAGTATTTTTGTGGTGGATTTATCCTTCTGAAGCCTTGCGCGAAGGGGGACTTCTCCTTTCATAGCCTTGGCGAAAGAGGATTGAATTTAAGGCAGATTGGAGTAGAATAAGTGAGTGAAAAATGACAAAAATTACGCTTTCATAGATGGACAGAATTTATACATGGGTACAGCCAAAAGGGAAACCGATCCATGGAAAATTGATCTTGCGCGATTTCGCATATATCTTGAGAAAAAATATAATGTAGAAAAAGCTTTTTATTTTTTAGGATTTTTAGACGAATCACAACAATCTTTATATGAGAACATTCAAAGCTCGGGATTTATTTTAGTGTTTAGAGAGCATACATCACTTATGCTCGGTAAAAAGAAAGGCAACGTTGATTCTGATCTTATTTTATATGTTATGAAAAAACTTTATTATCGAGAAGATTTTAATAAGGTTGTACTTGTCTCTGGGGATGGTGATTACAAACAACTAGTAGATTTTTTAATTACAGAAACAAAACTTGAAAAAGTCTTATTCCCTGACAGAGAAAGAGCTTCGTCATTATATAAGAAACTTGGTGCTCCATTTTTTGCCGCACTTGATGATAGGGATGTTAGAAAAAAGATAGAAATGAAAAAGGCTCCTTAGGCAATTAACCGTTCGGAACCTTTTTCGTCGTGATATGGGTAGTATAGCAACCGGCAACATAAAAATCAAGTACCTGTGGATTACTATTTTACCCTTATTTAATCTACTAAAAACTGATTTATCTCTGGTGTAATTTGAATTTGGGGTTGGGTTGGAGTAGAATGCAAATTATGAGTAAAAGTTTTAAATCCGAACGTGAAGGTCAAATTAAATTTTTTGAAGATTTGAAGATTTCTACGGAGGTAGAACTAACAAACAATACAGACGGCGTCTACAAAGGTACGCTTTTTGAATTTAAATTAACCATTGCAAATATTAACAAGGTTATTTTTCAAGCTGTCAAATATCTTAGTCATCTTCGCATTAGAGGAAATTCTATACCAAAAAATATATTATTAGTGGCTCTCAATGAAGAAAAAGCTTACCTTTTTGATTCTGAAAAATTTTTGAAGAACATTGAAAAAATTTATGTTGGTGCTGCCAGTAAAGGCAATGATGAATTTACTACAAAGGAAAAGCCAGAGGTTATTAACTTTAGTAACATTAAAGGACTTTCAAGATTGACCGAAATTCTTGGCGCTGAAGAGTTTGTGAAAATTCATATCGATATCTATGATGTTGTCGGTTGGGCTAATCGTTTTTATGCCGAAAATCCCGGAGTTACCAAGATTAAACTCTTTGAAGAATTTCGAGAACCAAAATATTTTAAAAAACTAATTTATCCGTGGAAAGGCGAGGAAAAAGACTTCAAATATATAATGGATCTACTAAACGACCCAGTGCATCGTAAGGAACTTGGCGCTTTTTATACACCGCCTGTTTATTGTAAGAAGGCTACTGAATTTGTCCGTAAGGCCATTGCTCAGATTCCAAAGAATCATAATTATATTATTCTTGATCGTTGTGCTGGTACTGGTAATCTTCAGGAATTTTTAACAGACAAATTGGTAAAAGATATTACTATCAGCGAACTGCACAAATATCTTTCGAACGAATTTGTGGAAAAATATTTGAAAGATAAAGCAAACGTTCTTTCTCTTGTTAAATATGACGATTTTAATCAAATCACAGTTGGTCAATTAGAAAAATTTAAAACAAAAATAAACATTAATGATTATATTTTTGATAATGAATTGTCGCATACCATTGTTAATACCTATGAATTGAAAGAATGGATTGTTTTGAACGAAAGGATTGGTAACAAAGTTAAAATGATTATTCCTCCGCCTGGAGAGATTTCCAACAAGGAAGCTTTGGTCAACGGCGGGGACGCTTTAAGCCAACAATTTATTGTTGGGCAGAAAGCGATTGGTATGAGCAAAGAATACATTAAATCTATTACTGAATTAAATAGTTTTGTTAAAAATAAAAAAACCAATATCATTTTATTTGAAAATCCACCTTTTCGTGACACTGCTAGTAATAGTCACACCACAGCTATTAAGGGGTACACAAGTTATGCAAAAGAACAATTACGAGGAGAATTAAAAGGTCCAGCACTAAATGATTTGTCGAATCTTTTCATATCAACCGCTTATAGATACTATTTAAACAAATTCAACGATTATTATATATTGTTTAGCCCTATTAAATACTGGAAGTCTCTTGGTCTTGGAGAACATAAGTTTATTGATGGTTGTTTGTTTAATCGTGTGCATTTTCATGCAGGTCCGTCGGCTATTAGTTGTATATTGTGGCAGAACCTAAGAGAAAGTAGGGAAGAACTTACATTACAAGCTTATGATATTGATCAAGTTACACCAGATACAAATGATATTCAAATTTTAGCTTTACATGAAGTAATAATTAAAAAAGCACATAATCTTATTAGTAAATTGTATGAAAAATATGAAACATCTAATGAGGATAATGTTGGTGTTTTGCTAGAGTTAGATGGAACAGAATCAAAAAAGCAATATACTAATGCTTCAATTAAGCCAGTCTTCAACAAATCAATTATTGGATATTTAGTTTCAAGAGAGTTTGGGTTTGATCATCCTCGACTCGCAACGACACTAGTCCGTTGCGGATTATATGATGGTCATGGCTTTTATATACATACTAGAAATTATTTAGAAAAATTGCCTCTTTTTGCTGCCGGAAAATATGATTCTGGTAATCGGTGGTGGGAAAAGGGTACAATTTTTAAAACTTCAGACGGAGGAGAAAAATATAAAACAGACAACAATTTTCTAAAATCCTGTTTGATTTATGCTTGTTTGTCATACTTTAATAAATGCCGGTCTTTTGACGGATCCGATGGACGATTTTACAGAAATGAATTGTGTTTTGATGGTAAAACTATTGCTAGTGAAAAGTTAAAATCATTCAAACTTTCAGAAATAGAAAAAGAACTTTTATCTTCATTTAAAGAAGTATTGAACGAAGCCAATAAAACCCAAAATTACAACTCTAAATATACTTACGGAACATACCAAATAGACGATGAACTAAATACTAATAAAAAAGATGAAAATGACACAGTGGTTTATGATTATCCGCAATTAAACACAAAACTAGTGGCCCTAAAAATGAAACTTAATAAATATTATGAAACAGAAATTCAGCCAAAATTATTCGAATACGAACTGTTGAAATAATTTTATGGACGAGGATATTCAGTCACAAATAGAAAGAGCAAAAGAACTAATGCGAGAGTTAGAAAAAGCTTGTAATGATGATTTGCAAGCCAAAAATGTTTCTGGAAAAACTAAAAATTTATCTCAAGAAGTTTTATTGAAAATACGACATTTATTAGATCAAGCTGTTTATAAATTTTTTGAAAAACATTATTTTCCTAACCTTTCCGATTCCGAGAAAAAAGCAACAAAAGTTTATTTTCCGATAGTTTCCAAGAAAGAAGATCTGAAATCAGTTTTGAGTAGAGCAAATATGATCAACCTTGAATTAGATCATCCAAATTTCTATCAATTTTTAGATTCAGTTCAGCCATATAATGTAGAATATTCTTGGTTAAAATTACTTTCGAGTTTGGCGATAGATAAACATAAAAAATTAACACCCCAAATCAGAGTAGAAAACAAAACCATGACAGCAAAAACAGAAAATATCAGCGTGACAATACCTATCGACAATCCCAACTTTTCTATACACCAGGGAGAAGGTGTTCAAGTATCAATAGGTGGTGTTCCAGTAAAATTTACCAATCAGGGTATTGTGCCCTTATCTCAAGGATTAAAAACAGAAATTACAAAATGGGTATCATTCTTGTTTGAGGACAGTGATGTTAATGTTCTTTGGTTGTGTAGGAAGTCGGTTGAAGATGGAGAAAAAATTATTAAAAAAGTTTTAGAATTTGTATAATTAAAAAATAATATGGACGAAGAAACATTTGAGGTAGCAAAAGAAAATGACTTAAGTTTAGACGAAGCGGAGGAGGTTCAGAATTTTGCCGATTAACCCCCATTCCGACATTCCAACATTCTCAAGAATGTGAGAATGTCACTTTTTCTCTTTTCTTATCTCTAATTCGCGCGAATAGGCGAATAGTTTGGTTTGTTAAGTAAAAAATGTTAAAATCAAACCAATGGAAATCAAAGAAAAACTAAAGATAATTATATTGTGGGCTGTGGCGGTAATTGTTGTGTTTGCTGTCGGACTTCAAATATACGGTTCTTGGAATGATGAATGGAGCGGATACAACGCAAGTATAAAAATAAGTGATGGTTATTGCAATATTGCCATTATCCCGATAACTGGGGACATTATTCCTTACGCCGGAGCGGATCAAGATGGAAGTGGAAACGAAATGCCTCCTTCTGTGAACCCAGATGATGTGCTTTCTACCCTTCATCAAGCGGAGAATGATCCGAATATTCTCGGTGTCCTTGCTCGGATTGATTCGAGTGGTGGTACACCTGTTGCCTCAGAAATTATTGCAAATGGATTCAAACATTCTTCATTACCAGTTGTAGCTCTTATACGAGAAACAGGAACATCTGGCGCGTATATGTTAGCAACAGGCGCGAAGACAATAATCGCTTCTCCTTTTTCTGATGTTGGAAGTATCGGTGTGACTATGTCTTATTTAGAAAATACCGCAAAAAATACTAACGAGGGTTTGCAATATATTTCTCTTTCATCGGCAAAATTTAAAGATTACGGGAACCCCGATAAGCCACTTACTTCTGACGAGCGAAATTTACTTGAGCGTGACTTAAAAATATGGCATGAATATTTTGTGAAAATAGTTGCGGAAAATAGAAACTTGCCAGTTGAGCAAGTTGCAAAACTTGCTGATGGTTCTTCAATGCCAGGCTCGCTTGCGCTGGAAAATAAACTGATTGATGCTCTCGGTGATCAAGAAACTGCGCGAGCGTGGCTTGCGAAGCAGTTGGGAATTTTACTAGAAGAAGTGGTGTTTTGTGAATAGAATTTAAATTCTGAATAGCAAGAACGATTCTTGCGAAAATAAAAAAAATTCCCATTAGAACTTTTACGTAAAGTATTACTTACCTTCGCCAATACCTTATCTCCCTCCCAACATTCCAACATTCTCAAGAATATGAGAATGTTCTCCCACCCCTTCCAATACCTTTTTTATCCCCACCTTCCAACATTCTCAAGAATGTCAGAATGTGATATAATAGATCTATGAAAACAAACAAAGTAAAAACAGCAAAACAACTAGAAAGGCATTTTAAAGGAGTGGCCAATCACCGTCGTATCGCGATTTTGCTCTTAGTGGCAAAAAATCCAAGCATAACCCTGGAATCTATTTCAGAAAGTCTTGATTGCAATATAAAAACAATTTCCGAACATACGAGTCTAACATTCTAACATTCTAACATTCTAACATTCTAACATTCTAACATTCTAACATTCTAACATTCTAACATTCTAACATTCTAACATTCTAACATTCTCAAGAATGTGAGAATGTCACTTCTCCCCCTATCTCTAATTCGCGCGCTTGCCCGCCCCCCGGAGGGAATAGGCGAATAGTTTCCTGGATTGATTGGTGTGATATAATCCCAACCATGGAAGGAGTATCGGCTGGAAACAACATTGAAATAAAGGGGAACGACTGGATACTTCATACCGGCTTGGATATTTTACCGCCGGCGGAGAAAGAGTTGTCCAGAAGACTACGCAAAGCCGGCTGGAGCGAAATTGAAGTTTATCGCATGGCGTATGGGTTTCATGAAATATTAATCAATGCTATAGCGCACGGGAACCTCGAAGTGAGCAAAAAAAAAGAGGATGACAATCTAGGAGAACTTATTAAAGCGGAACTGGATGCGCATCCGGAGAAAAAAAATAAAAAAATTCTAGTGCACGTGGAAGTGAGCCCGGAGCGAGTTTTTATACGAATAGAGGACCAAGGACTGGGCTTTAGCAACAAGATTTTAGAAGATTCGAAGACGGAAGAAAATATGGTGAAGACGCATCGCCGTGGAATAAAGACGACGGCTCCGATTTTTGAGTTTGGACACGATGAGGGAAGCAATGTAGTGACCTTGGTAAAAATGAAAGAGCAAGCTTGATCGTTTAGCGCGGAGTGTATAAGGGTCATCTCAACAAACTGGAGTTTGTAAGGATGTCGTTAATAATAATATTTATGAGAAAAAGAGTAGAATTAAAAATTCACGGGAAGGTGCAAGGGGTGTTTTTTCGGGAGATAAGCCGGATCGAGGCGGGGAAATTGAATCTGGTCGGCTTTGTCGGAAACGAGCCGGACGGAACAGTGAAAATTGTGGCGGAAGGCGAAGACAAAGATTTGAATCGGATAATTGAGTGGTGCAAGTACGGGCCGGACAATGCCGAGGTGGAAAAGGTGGATGTAAAGTGGGCGGAGGCCACCGGTGGGTTGGACGATTTTACAATAAAGTAGATTATGGATTATAATTGGGTATGAACAAATCGACCGTTTTGATTTTTATTGCAATTTTAATCATCGTCGGTGCGGCCTTTTTGGCCTCCAGTCCTTCTGTTCCCGTACCTGCACCTGATACAAATACGGACGTAGAACAAAATATTAATCCCATTGATAATCCTGTTGTTTGCACACAAGACGTAAAACAGTGCCCGGACGGCTCTTACATAGGCCGAGGCGGACCGAATTGTGAGTTTGCTCCATGTCCTAGTCCCAACCCTGTTCCGTCTGAAAAAAGCGGCGTGACTGGAGTGGTAACCCTGAGTCCGACTTGTCCGGGTCCGGAGCCTGTCCCTTATGACCCCGATTGCGCTCCGAGATTTTATTCAACCACGATTGATGTTCTCGTGAGTGGAACTACGCAAGTCGTAAAAACAACAAAGAGCGACTCAAAAGGAATATTCAGTGTCGACCTTAATCCGGGCACATATGTTTTAAAAGCCCAAGGTGGCGATATTTTACCAATGTGCCCGGGTGTATCGGTCGAAGTAAAAAGCGGCCAATATGTATCTGTCGCGATAGGTTGCGATACAGGTATGCGGTAGCAAATAAAAGATTAAATGTTATAATACTTATATGAGCATGAGCAAATTATCCCAGCACAATAAATCGCTTTTGTTTCTCTTGATTTTTACCATTGTAAGTTCGGTGATGGCCTACCAACTAGTGATGCGAGCCTATGATGGTGTGTTCGCATACTCGGAGTTGGAATTAGTCGGACAATAAAAGAGTTTTTGTCGGGATATGGTATAATTGGGGCATTAATAATTTGGGCAATGCGCTAAATGCGGGGGCAATATGTTCAAATTTATGTCTAAGGTTGATGCGGAAAAAATGAAATAGTGGTTTATTATTATTTTAATAAAAAAAAATTTATGGACGACATGCAAAACAATAGTGCAACCGGCGCGTCGCAAGGTTCGCAGAACAAAAACGAAAGCACCGGCGTTGAATCGAATGTTCTGATGGGAATTCTTTCATATCTCGGACCGCTGGTTATCATTTCTTATCTCACCTCAAAAAATAATTCTTTCGTGAAATTTCACATCAAACAGGGTTTGGTCCTGCTGTGTCTGGAGATCGTTCTCTGGGTTTTGAGCTCGATGTTCTTCTGGCAGTTATGGGCGCTGGCTCAGCTGATAAATCTCGCGATTCTCGTCTTGGCCATTATCGGCATCGTGAACGTGGTGCAGAAAAAAGAAAAAATGCTCCCGATTGTTGGCGGCCTTTCTTCTTACTTCAAGTTTTAGGTTTTAATTGAAAAAACACATGATTGATCCGAAAAAAGTGGATATGAACCAACTGCCGAAGAAATTCATCGACGGCGCGATTGGCGCGCACGGCAAGGAAATTTTTTCTTTCGCTCTGACATCGGGAAACAATCTGGATTCTTTTGCTACTACGCCCCAGGTAATGAAAAGCATCTCCATTTGGATAGGCAAGCAGGTGGAAAATTATGAAAAGCAATTCGGCGCCATTGAAATGGCTCCACCGGGAGTGGTGAGCCCGCTGCAGGTTTCGGATTTGGACAAACCGGGGGATAAAAAATAAAAATATTTAGGCGAGGTCGTTCCAGACGAGAAGTTTCCATTCGCCTTCCTTGAACCAGTGCGGAGTATACGAACAGATAGCCATGCCGGCGTTGTTGATCGGATTGAAATAGGAAAGGGTGTTGTACTGGGAAGCGGTCAAAGTGTCACCATAAGTCATGAAGGAGATGATCATTTTCAAAAAGATTCCGTGCGTTACCATAATAATTCTTTTTTCGCTCCGGCGCTTAATGAAAACCAATAATTTTTTTGCTCGGGCTTTTAGATCGCTAAAATTTTCTTCGTCGGAGACGCGCAGGTCGTCGGCGTGATAGCTTTTGTCAATGCGGTCGATGATTTGCCGTACTTCCGGCTCTCCGCCCCAGTGCCCGACCACTTCAGACGGGTTCCTTCTTTCTTTTAGCAGATCCGAATACTCCACTTTCCTCATATTCAATTCTTTGGCGATAATTCCCGCCGTTTCTTTTGTCCGTTCATAAGGACTCGCGATGATGACCTGTGGACGGCCATTTTCCTTCGGGAATCTTTTGGCGGTGGCGAGGGCCTGCTCCCGGCCTTTCGCGGTCAAAGGTCCTTCCGGACCCTGCCGGACGCCCTCCGCGTTAAACTCGGTTTCCCCATGTCGTACAAAATAAATTAATTTAGTAGCCATATACCTATAATCTTACCATAAATACCCTTAAATGAAAGCATTTTTGGTGCTTGACACCCCATTTGCGTTGGTATATACTTTCCCCACGTCTTTCCTTTAGTGGAATGACGTTTTAATTTCCGCCAAAGGCGGATAAATAATCCTCTTTGACAACCAAATAGGTTTTGAGAACAGGTGCAAGTCTGTTCTATTTTTTTTGAGTAATAATTCGAGCTAGGGCAAAGTAAAAACAAAAAAATGTCGTAAACACTGAGTTTGCGAAGTGCTGTTTTTTGTTTTGTTTCGTTCTGAAAATTGCAAAGCAATTTTCATCCCGAGGGAACTCGAGGGATAATTATCCTTCGACAAGCTCAGGATTAGTTTGCTTTGCAAACTAACTTTTAGTTAGAGTTTGATCCTAGCTCAGGATGAACGCTGGCGGCGTGGATAAGGCATGCAAGTCGAACGAATCTTTTATTTTCAGAGATGAGATTATATCAAGTCAAAGGTTTTAAAAGATTAGTGGCGAACGAGGTAGTAATACATAGGAACACCCCCCTTAGTCGTGAATAATCCGTCGAAAGACGGACTAATACACGATGGTCCCTGAGACGCAAGTCGATGGGTAAAGTTTTAACGCTAAGGGAGTGGCCTGTGCGATATCAGCTAGTTGGCAGGGTAATGGCCTACCAAGGCGATGACGTCTAGGGGCGCTGAGAGGCGGACCCCCACCGATGGTACTGAGACACGGACCATACACCTACGGGTGGCTGCAGTCGAGAATCTTCCACAATGGACGAAAGTCTGATGGAGCGACGCCGC
>Ga0075950_103_pt1 | contig 50667 bp, 46 predicted proteins | sample RifGroA2_FD_68014 | JGI IMG/M metagenome (GOLD analysis project Ga0075950, IMG submission 68014) | Parcubacteria (Nomurabacteria) bacterium GW2011_GWA2_43_15 | reverse complement strand
GAAATATGAAATGGAGACCGACATTATTTTGGGATACGAATCCGAAAAATATTGACGTTCTAAAACACGCTCAATATGTGATTGAGCGCATTGCCGATTTCGGCAATGATAAAGAGGCGCGGTGGGCGCTTGATTTTTACGATAAAAAAACCCTACGCAGAGTCATATTAAAATCACGCTCCCTGCGACCACGGACAAAAACATTATGGAAATTAATTCTCAACAAAAAATAGACTGGCACTATGAAACCCTTCCCGAAAACACCAAAAAAGCGCTGGATTTTTTGTCAGCGCAGAAATGGCTTAAAGAAGAAGGTTGGTACTTAGCTGGCGGAACAGCTTTGGCGCTCCAAGCCGGAAATAGAAAATCGCTTGATCTTGATTTCTTCACCGAAAAGAAAGATTTTAAAGAAAAAGAATTGCTTGCTCATTTTATAGACAATCAGGACTGGAAGACCGATATTGAAGAAAAAAATACAATATACGGACAGATGTTCAAGGCGAAGGTGAGTTTTATCGCCTACCCGTTTTTTCTGCCCCAACAGAAACCGCTATGGTACAAATACGCGCGGGTCCTGTCTGTAAAAGACATCGGTGTTATGAAGATTACCACCATTTCTCAACGCGGAAGAAAAAGAGATTTTTTCGACTTGTATTGGTGCGCAAAAAATGTTGAACCATTGGAAGAAATAATAAAAAAGTTACCCGCGCAATATCCTTTTATCGCTCATAATTACCACCACCTTATGAAGGCGCTGGTGTACTTTGAAGACGCTGAAAAAGACGCAGAACCGGAAGTATTTTTTGACGCCAGCTGGAAAAAAATAAAAGATTTTTTCAAAAAGGAAATTCCTATCATAGCGGACAAGCTGATTCGCTAGCAACTTTTCCATTCATTTTCAATGCCCTGAACCAGCTCTTTAAAACGGAGGGAATACTTTTTAAGGCGTATTAAGCAAAGACAATAGGCTGTTTAACATTTCCTTTTCCAAAAAATTGTTTTACAAAAGATGGCGCAAGCTGTGATTTAGCATTAAGAAGTTCTATCCCCAATATGTTTGACTTACTATCTAAATCAACAATTAAATGGTTTTCCATGCGAAGAGTTTTAGCAACTTTACCTTGCTTAAATTTAACATAAAGCGCATCTGCAATTTTATCATATTTTGTATTCATAAATAATAAGCTGTGATTATGATAATAATTTGACCTTTTTGTTCAAAAACAATTTCTAAAGTTTTACCTTTTACAATCTTCTGTATTTTCTGTGTCGGCGGATATGACCATAAATGAGAAGTCGGAGAATTGATGGCCTTTTTAATATCTGAAATTACTATCCCTCTTTCAGAAATACGCTCTTTTGAGTGATCAGTAAATATTATCTTCATAACCTATCTGTATCATAACACTAAATTGAAAAACAAACAAACAAAAAACCACCCCCGTCGGGGTGGTTTTTTGTTTAACCCGCACACCTTTCGTTCACGAAAGGTCGTGTGGAAATACTTTTTAAGGCGTATTAACCAGGAGTTATCAACTCTCAACTTCCCTTAAAACTATTTAGCAGTTTTAACTGGGGTCTGGGTGTTGTCCTCCATGTTGAAGGTGTAGCCGTTCATGACAGCCGTTGATGCATCCAAGGTCGTTGCGGTAACATCGTCGGTTGTCCACTGAAGACTTGAGAGGAACGCACTCACAGAGTTAACTACGCCCTCAGCACCTGCGGCATCGTTCTCAGCGGATACGGTAATGGTAAACCTTTCAGTATCACCATCATCAATCTGATAGAGAACATCGCCGTTATACTCTGCGCCATACGCACCAGCGTCGCCGGTTACCGTATCAGCGGAAGAAGTAATGGTCTCGGTGAAGTCCTCAAGCTGAGAAGCCACTGAAGAGTCGTCCGTGTAAAGAACGTTCACTTCAGTTGCGGAGTCGTCTGCAGTAGCAACTATGTTTGCCACTTCGCTAGTGATATAAGCATTAGCATCAAAGGCAGTTACATCAAGCACCCAGGTAAACTGAACCGTGTCTGGTTGAGCATCTACCGTAGATACTTCAGTGCTCTTGCTTACAACTACTACACTAATACCAGCATCGTAGATAATAGAAGCTTCTCCGATTGCAGTACCAGTCATATCGCCGGTAGCTACATCGTCTCCAGACTCATCTTCGGCATCAATCAAAGCGCGCTCTGTCGCTGTGATTTGAGCTTGGATAGAGTCGCCGTTAGCAACCTCAGCTCCAGCAGTAGCATCAAGATCATTGATATCTACTTCCACTGTAAACAGAACTGTGTCACCGGCCTCAATCATAAAGTCAAGCTCGTTAAATGTGATTGTTTCGTCAGTATCCGTGGCAGTAACACCCTTTGAATCGATTTTATCACCATCGGCAAAGAGAGTTACTTTAGAAATACTGTCATCAATGTTCATTCCAACGGTTGTTATTTCAACCGGGATTTCGTCAATAGTGACATCCGAATCCCCTTCAATTTCGATCTCAAACGAGAGTACTTCTACTCCGGTTGTATCGTCGGTATCATCAATATTTAGAACATGAGCTTCATTGATGTCATCATCATCGGAGAGCGAAACCTTAAGCTCTAGGTCAGACGCTGCAGAAGAAGATGTAAAGTCAAATCTCTGTTCAACTTCTTCATCAACTGTATCGTCGTCAATATCAAGCGTGACTGACTCTGTAGTCGTTACGCCTTCAGCATCAAGGAATCGGACGCTGGAAACACCAATCTGCCAATCGTCAGAATCTCTATCAGACGAATCAATGCTATTGGCAGCAGTTACAGCCAAAGTGAATTCTTCAGCCTCACCAGCCTCAATAACAGCTCCGTCGAGGGAGATAGTCTTGCTCCAAACATGGCCAGTTGATTCCGAGAAATTCTCTACATCAGCCTCGCCAACCATTTCGCCACCCATCCAGACAGATACGGACTCCATATAGTCATCCATATCTTCAGAGTCGGCAGTATTCTGTTGATTGAGTTCAACTTTTATAGAAGTGACGTCAACATCTGATTCATCATCAGCTTCAACTTCGAAAGTTAAGACTTCTACATCATCTTGACCTTCACCAACTTCTTCGCCTGAGAAATCAGATAGACCGTCAACGGTAATCGATCCCGCCCCACCTTCCAAAGCACCTGAAGGTGCTGGAGTTGAACTATCACACTTCGCTCCAGTCAAAGGAGAGTATCCTGCGGTTGAAGAACAACCTGCTGGAAGTCCTGTTGAAGGACCGCTGTCGCATTTTACTCCAGTTGTAGAACTGTATCCGGCAGCTGAAGTGCAACCTGCTGGAAAGTTTCCTGTAGGCGCACCCATCATCGCTGCGCGAGTCAAGGGACCAACAACTCCATCAGCAACTAAACCATGGCCTGATTGCCAAGCCATAACAGCAGCTTGAGTCATAGGACCGAATTTTCCGTCCGCTGATGCTCCGACTATGGATTGCAAGCACTGAACTTCAGTGCCTGTTGAACCCGCTCTTAATGTAGAAGTGATTGTGCAATCAGCTGAGGCTGTGTCTGCCAAAAAAGCAACACCACCTACAACTAAAACTGTTACAACCAAAACTCCAAGAAGAAATTTTGATTTTAATAAATTACTCATAAATTTTTCTAATTTTCTACGCCATTAATTAGTTTCGACAAAACTAAAAGCGTAATTTTTCTATCACTATTTTTTGTCCGCTAATAACTAATAAATTTTGATAATGCCGCGGATTAAAAACAATGAACAGATATAAACCTACATTGAAAACATAGCTATTCGGTTTTCAATGACCTTTCCATCCCACCACTGGCGGGACATCTATTTTCCATCAGGATCTTTTCGACGAAATCATGAAGGAAAATAAATACAGATCTGCGAATACAGAAACACGCCTAACGTGCAGTCTGTAATCACAAGAACATTATAATATACAGTTCCAAAATAGAACAATATACTATGTGGATAACTCCTCTAGTCATAAGACGCATAAACGCCTTAAAAGTTTCAGAGTCCGCACCCTTATATATTCTCATATTTCTGCTAGAAACGCAATCCCAGTAAAAGCTAGCTTTGGGCATTGTCGGGGATAGGTAGCGTATATCGGCTCCAGCGCTTTTCCCCTGTCTTATTTAGGAGGCCATCTTTTACCATAGATATCAACTCCCTTTGGAGTGTCTTTTCACCGCAGGAAGCAAGAGATCCTGCCTGCGCAGGCAGACCATATGCCCCATTTTTAATGTCCGTTATCGTGGCATTTCCACTCCAACTCCACTAAGTGCTTCCATAAGGGTACTTCCCTTTTGGACACCGATGCGAGTAGAATGATGTCCGATAGATTTACCAAGGGGAATTCTTTGCAAAGATAACTCATCTTTTAAAAATTCCGATAAGTTTATCTGCCTATTTACGATTCCACTTTTACCGCTCCATTCCTTTATAGATTGATCTAATTCTAAAAATTCTTTTCGGAGAATACCGCAATTCATCTCGGAAATGATGTTAATGGCAAAAGCAATATCTAAAAAGGACATAACTTCGGATATTTTAACGCAAGCATTGTGAGGAGTATAGTATGTGTCTGATATAATTTCCGCACCCAAAGTCCTTAATTTACTTCTAAGCGGTTCATCCTTGTCCATTATATCCGTAACCATATAAAGCGCCGTAATAAGCTTATGGGTCTTTGTGTAGGACCCCGAACCAAGACCTGCGGTCTGGTACGGAGCAGGAATAGAAGAACTGGTGTCTTTTAAGTCCTTTTGGGAGTCCTTTAGATTTTTTTCTTCTCCAAGCATACGTCCATTATATACACCCCTACACTTATTTTGCAAGTCCTTTATTCCTCTCCTCCTTGTGGAGGAGGAGAGCCCGAAGGGCGAGGTGGTGATTAAAGAATTACCACCCCCAGCCCCCTCCTCAATAAGGAGGGGAGAAAATACTTTTTTAAAAAAATCTTTTTTATTTTTTGTGGTAAAATATCTTTATATGGCAAAATATGGGAATGGCGGAAAAAGTGACAAGAAAGTTTCTTCGGGGCTCAAAACTCAAACCAAGCACGGAATCATTGCAATTATATTTTTTGTTCTCGCGGTGTTTTTCTTGATGTCCTATTTCGATATTGCCGGCAAGGCGGGAATATTTTTTTATGAAAAATTAAATTATCTGCTCGGGGTCGGATACATTCTTCTTCCCGCTCTTTTTATCCTGCTCGGGGCTTCATTCATAAAATCGGAGACGCCGAATATCGGCTGGACCCGCGTCACAAGCGGAATTATGTTTCTTCTATCGAGCCTGGGAATGATGGACGTCGCTTCAGAAAACCACGCGGGCGGGTTTTTCGGGGAAATTCTGTCAACGCCGTTTGTTGCTCTTTTTGACGTGTATGCAAGCCTGATTTTCCTCGGCGCGATCTTAATAATTTCGATTCTGATAATGTTCGATGCAAAACTCGACCCGGTTTCGTTTTTCAAAAAAATCTGGAACAGTATAACCAAGAACAAAGAGAAGCTGGATAAAAAGCTGGAGACCATGGGAGAAGAAGATGGGGAGGGATACGAAGACCAATCCCCTATATCTCCCTTATCAGGGGGACCTGAAAACGACATCTCCCCTGACAAGGGGAGGCAGGAGGGGTTTTTTAGAAAAAAGAAAGAGGAAGAAGAGGAGGAAGAAGAAATACCGATCAAAAAAAGAAAGGCCACGTCGGGTTCTTATGTCCCCCCTCCGCTCTCGCTCCTCGAAGAAGACAGAGGCAAACCCAACACCGGGGATATCAAAGCCAACGCGAACATCATCAAGCGCACACTGGCAAATTTCGGCATTGAAGTGGAGATGGATGAAATAACCATCGGGCCGACAGTCACACGTTACGCCTTAAAGCCGGCCGAGGGAGTCAAACTCTCCCGCATCGTGGGATTGCAGAATGACCTGGCGCTATCGCTGGCTGCACACCCGATTCGGATAGAAGCACCGATACCAGGCAAATCGCTGGTTGGCATTGAGATTCCGAATAAATCCAAATCCATCGTGGGCCTGGCTACCCTCCTCTCCGATGAAAAATTCCAAAACTCCTCAAAGCCTTTGACGATCGCTCTTGGACGCAATATCTCCGGCAAAGCGGTCTTCGGCAATATGGTGAAAATGCCGCACGTGCTCGTGGCCGGTACGACCGGTTCGGGAAAATCGGTAACAATCCATTCCATGATTACTTCCCTTCTGTACCGGAACGGCCCGGACGATCTTAAGCTCATATTGATAGATCCGAAACGCGTGGAACTTACTCTTTACAACAACATTCCGCACCTGCTCACGCCGGTCATTACCGAAGCCAAAAAGACGATTCTGGCCCTAAAATGGGCCGCTAAAGAGATGGACCGCCGCTACGATATCCTGGAAGCGGAATCAGTACGGGACATAGAATCCTATCATATTAATGTATTCGGCAAGAATTCGAAGAAAATGAGAAAAAATGGCGACGGCACGGAAGAAGAAGTAAACGCCGAACGCATGCCGTATATCATTATCATCATCGACGAACTGGCGGACATTATGAGCACTTATCCAAGAGAACTGGAAGCGGCTATCGTGCGCCTAGCGCAGATGTCGAGAGCGGTGGGCATTCATCTAATCTTGTCTACCCAGCGCCCGGAAGTAAACATCATCACGGGACTCATCAAGGCAAACATTCCAGCCCGCGTGGCGCTGAAAGTTTCTTCGCAGGTGGATTCACGCACGATTCTGGATGCGGGCGGAGCGGAAAAGCTCCTGGGCGCCGGCGATATGCTTTATTCCTCGGGCGAGGCCCAGCCGGAACGCCTGCAAAGCGCGTTTATCTCCGAGCCGGAAGTCAAAAAAGTAGTAAAACATCTGGCCGACGCCTATCAAGACGAGGTATCCGAAGAAATATCGCTCTCCGCGGGATCTATTTCGGCTGATAAAAGTATTTTCTCCGCCCAAGGCGGATCCGCCTCCGGCGGAGAAATGTTTAATGAAGATTTCGAAGATGGAAGCGATGATGAAATGTACGAGGAAGCCCGGGCCTGTGTGATAGAAGCCGGCAAGGCCTCAACATCTTATCTTCAAAGAAAGCTGAAATTGGGATATGCCAGAGCGGCGCGATTGATGGATAAGCTTGAAGAACACGGAGTCATCGGCCCGGGAGACGGAGCCAAGCCAAGAGAGGTGCTGGAAAAAATCACGCGCGATGAAAATGGAAGGAATGTAATGTAATGAATCCGAATTTAAAAAAAATAGTCAAAATAACCGGTTTTTCCGCATTTTTTTTATTAATCGTTATTTTCGCGTTTTCCCGCTCCAAAGATTTGATTGTTGGCGTAAAAATAAAAGACGTAAACTTGACAGATGGAATTACGGTTACGAATAATATATTAAAAATAACCGGCAACGCGAAAAATGCGGTAAACTTGAACCTGAACGGACGGGAAATATCAATAGACCAAGAGGGCAATTTCAAGGAGACAATTGCGCTTCTGCTGGGGTATAATATAATCAATATAAAGGCGAGGGATAAATTTGGCTATGAAGATGAAGAAAATTACAAATTAATATACAAAAAATAGAATATGAAAAAAGCAAAAGGAGAAGAGAAGGAAAAGAAGACGGTCGGAGAAACTGTGCTCGACGACGCTCTGAAATCCATCCAGACAAAATTTGGGGAGGGTTCGATAATGAAATTGGGCGACACGCCGAAAGTGAACATAAACGCAATCCCGACCGGTTCCATCGGACTGGATATGGCTCTCGGGGTCGGCGGAATACCGCGCGGGAGGATTATTGAAATATTCGGACCGGAATCTTCCGGCAAGACGACTCTTTCCCTCCATATTGTGGGAGAAGCGCAGAAGCTCGGCGGAGTTTGCGCGTATATCGATGCCGAACACGCGATGGACCCGGATTATACGAAAAAACTCGGGGTGAACATAAACGATCTGCTCATTTCCCAGCCGGATAACGGCGAGCAAGCGCTGGAGATCGTGGAAAGTTTAGTGCGAACTGGAAAAATCGATGTCGTCGTCGTTGACTCTGTGGCCGCGCTTACCCCTAAAGATGAAATTGAGGGTGATATGGGAGCGTATCATGTCGGCAAGCAAGCGCGGTTGATGTCCCAAGCGCTCCGCAAACTTACCGCAATTGTCGCTAAGTCAAAGACCTGTGTGATTTTCATCAACCAAATCCGCATGCAAATCGGAGTGATGTTCGGCAATCCGGAAACGACGCCGGGAGGAAAAGCGCTGAAGTTCTACACTTCCGTCCGCCTGGATATACGCAAAATCGCCCAGATAAAGAAAGGAGAAGAAGTCGTCGGCTCGCGCACCCGAGTAAAAGTGGTAAAAAACAAAGTGGCCGCCCCTTTCAAGCAAACAGAATTTGATATTATTTACAATGAGGGCATTTCCAAGGAAGGAGAAATAATGGCCTTGGGAGAAAAATTCAAGATTATAGAAAAAAGTGGGAATTCATATTTTTATACACCCCTACCCGGCCTCCCCCTTAATAAAGGGGAGGAGAAAGGAGGGGGTCATGAGAAAGTGAGGCAAAAAATTATTTGGCATTACTCCACCCTTCGGGCGGAACCTTCCGCCTGCATAATCTTTTGTCCGCGGCGCTTTAAACTCTCTCTACGTATTCACCTGTTTCGGTATTCACTCGGATTACATCCCCTTCGCTCACGAACATCGGGGCATTCAAGGTTGCTCCGTTTTCTAATGTTATTATTTTATTCCCACCCTTAGAAGTATCTCCACGAACAGCCGGGGGAGCTTCTTTAATTTTGAATTCCATTTTAATCGGTAAAGTGACTTTAATAATCGTTTCTTCGTCGTCATTATCCCAAACTAAAGCAGTGGCATTCCCGTTTTGTTTAAAAAATTTTGCCGTATCGCCAATCAAAGCGGAATCTAATTTAAATCTCTTGCTTTTGTCTTCTGGATCACAAAACCAAAACTCACCCTTATTGTGATATAAGAAAGTAATATCACGCTTTACTATATCCGCTTCGTCGGCCGAATCGGCAACATGAAAGGTGGCCGGAAAAACTTTTCCCGATATCAAGCTTCGGAGCTTGACCTGGTTCTGCGGTTTGCGTTGCTGGGTGCGAATTATACTAGCAGTTTAAATGCTTGATAAAAGGCAAAATTGTGCTTGCTTACTTAACGACAAAAGGCAGCAGGCCCAAAAACCTGGCGCGCTTGACGGCCGAAGCCAAAGCCCGTTGATTTTTAGAAGTGACGCTGGTTCTTTTGTGGCTTACTATCTTGCCATTGGGATTCAAAAATTTCTTCAGAATTTCAACATCCTTGTAATCTATATATTTTATATTGTTAGCTGAAAAATAATCTTGCTTCATCCCGTTAGAAGTAGGTCGTAGTCTTAACTTTTTATAAAACTCTTACCTATACTTTTTATATTTAATAAAAATTTATAATATTGCCCGTTATCTTCACTACGACCGCGACTTCTAACGGGATTTCATTCCTTTAAAATGGTATATCTTCAGGATTAATATCTTCTTCCGGATATTCAATGGCATCGGTTTCTTCGGCCGGGGTCTTGGGGGTTCCGGCACTGGACGACCCCGCGCCTCCCCCTTTGGGTCCGAACTGTGTCCGGTCAGCAACAATTTCCGTGCGATACTTTTTCTCTCCGCTTGTTTTGTCGTCCCAACTTCTGGTTTGCATTCTTCCTTCCACTAGAATCGAACTCCCCTTTTTCATATACTGCGCAACTGTTTCCGCCTGGCGCCCGAAAACGACGACATTGTGATAATCAGCCGACTCTTGACGCACTCCATTCTTGTCTTTCCAAACACGGTTGGTAGCCAAGGAAAAAGTGCAAACTTTCACGCCCGAAGGGAGGGAACGGAGTTCCGGGTCTCGGGTAAGATTTCCTATTAATATTGCTTTGTTTAAATACATAATCTAAAAAAAATTAAAATATTAAGTTGCGACCAACGCGTCTATCTCCTTATCGATTTCATCTTTGTTTATGGGAACAGTCGTGCCTTATCAAAAATCGGATAAAGTTCGGGTTAAGATCCAGTTTCTTTTTCAGCTCTGAAACTTTGTCCGAATCCATCGCAAATTTAGTCCAGCCAAAATAGGCTGTCTTGAATTTATTGCACACATTGGCAGTAATTTTAACCATCGCATAAGCGAGCGGCATCATTTTAGGCATTTCATCAGAAATTACGACGCCCCCTAAAGAAGATACGAGTTCTTTTAGATTACCAAAAACAGCTGGAACATCTTCTCCGGGGACGGTGGGCACTAAAAGATAGCCCAGCTCATAAATCCTGGAATTTCCATTCTCATCCATTTCATTTTTTTCTTCATTTTCTGCTTTTAGCATAGGCTTTATATTAGCAAAAACCCTAAAAAAAATCAAATTCTGAAGATGTGTTTGGCGTTGGCGACAATCGCCTGTGTAACTTCCTCTTCCGGCAAATTTTTTATTTCGGCGATTCTTTTGACGATTTCCCGGACATAAGACGGCTCGTTACGTTTGCCTCGGTATGGGGTTGGCGCTACATAAGGAGAATCAGTATCGGAAAATATCATATCAAGCGGAGTTAGGCGCACGACTTCATCATAATCATGGGTAAAAGTTAAAACACCGGTAAAAGAAAGCATAAATCCTAAATCTAAAAACTCTTTTGCTTCCTTTATACTACCAACAAAAAAATGCACTACTCCTTTTACTTTCGCATGCTCTTTCAGAATTCCAAGCGTATCGGCATACGCATCCCTGACATGCAACATTAACGGTTTATTTGTTTCGTTGGCAAGCCCAATTTGTTCAATAAAAATTTTCTTCTGTTTTTCAATTGACTCCGGCTCGGTGCGGTAATAATCGAGTCCGCATTCCCCTATCGCCACCACTTTTAGATTCCTCGCAAGTTCCAAATATTTTTCTTTATCAAAAGCTTCCCCACGGGAAGTGAATTCTTTTCCTTCTGAACCAAGTTCTTGTTCATCGTGAAATGATTTGCCGGTGTGTATCGGATGCAGACCGACGGTCGCGTATACTCCTTCTTTATATTTATTAGCGAGCTCTACCGCTTTTTTAGATGTATCTATCTGCGTGCCGACATTAATCATCCAAGTATCATTATCAAGAGCGCGTTTGATTACATCGTCTCGGTCGGCGTCAAAGGCGGTAAAATTTACATGGCTGTGAATGTCTATGTATTTGGGAGTCATATCAATCTTTGCGCGGGAATAATGGTTTTTCCGGTCTTATTGCTTTCCCATCTTTCAGGTAAAATAAAATTTTTTCTGCTGTTTCTGGCATAACGGGAATAAGCAACTTGGCAATGTAAAATAAATCTGTACATAAGTCAGAAACTATATTTACTGCAATTTCATGATCAGTTTTATAAATTTTATATGGTTCTTTCTCTTGAATTTTTTTATCTGCATTTTGAATCCTATCCCAAATTTTATCCATATATTTTTTAATATCAAAACTTTCAAGGTCTTCATTCTCCTTATATCGAACAACTGGATCAAGAGTAGAAACATTATAATTCTCTGCCATGGTTAAAATTCTCGAAGCAAGATTCCCCAACCCATTCGCTAAGCCGGCATTGTAGGCCTCTTTGAACCGCTCCGTGGTAAACGGGCTGTCCTCGAAAGAAGAAATTTCGCGCAGCAAGAAATAGCGCAGGGCGTCGGTGCCATATTCTTTGACAATATCCGCCGGATCAACCACATTGCCGACGGTTTTAGACATCCTCATTCCCCCCTCACCGGTGATAAAGCCGTTCACCACTATCTGACGCGAATTCGGCAAATCGGCCGCCAAGAGCATCGCCTGCCACATAACCGCCTGAAAGCGAGTATTGTCCTTTCCGCAGTATTGCGTAGGGCTTCCGTTGACCCAATATTTTTCAAAATTATTTTCTTTGTTATTTTCGGGCCGAAGGTCCTGAGCGGAGTCGAAAGGCCAGCCGAGCGTGGAAATATAATTTACCAAAGCGTCAAACCAGACATACATTACGTGCTCCTTGTCGTCGGGCACTTCTATTCCCCAAGGCATTTTTGATTTCAGTCGGGAAATGGAAAAATCCTGCAGGCCGTTTTTGATAAAATTTTTCATTTCATTCAGGCGGAAATCCGGTACCACGAAATCCGGACGCTCCTTGTAAAATTTCAAAAGTTTTTCTCCGAACTGGGAGAACTTAAAAAAATAATTCTCTTCGTCGATCAGTTCAAGTTTTTTGCCGGGATGCAGGGGGCATTCGCCTTTTTCGTCCAGCTCAGAATCGGTTTTTTCACTCTCGCAGCCGACACAATATTTCGCTTTGTAGCTTTTTTTGTAAATATAGCCGTTATCCTTTACCCGCTTCCAGAATTCACAGGCAGCCATTTCATGATGTTTGTCGGTAGTTCGGATAAAATGGACATCTTCGCTCACTCCGAACATTTTCAATTGTTCCTTGAATGTCTCAAACCCGCGATCGACAAATTCTTCCGGGCTTAGTCCTTTTTCCAGGGCCTTGTCATAATTTTTCTTTCCGTGCTCGTCCGTACCAGTATTGAAATAAACGTCAAAGCCGGAAAGTTTTTTGTATCGAGCGATGACGTCCGCGCGCACGAATTCAAGAGCATGTCCCATGTGCAGCGGGGCATTCACATATGGCAAGGTCGTCGTAATGTAAAAACTATTTGGTTTCATTACTCGTTCGGGCTAATGTCTTGCTCTTTTCTATATCGCTCAGGAATTCCATCACGATAATGGCTATGGGAATAGCCAGAATCGCCCCCCAGAATCCGCCCAATTCAAAACCGATCAGCAAAGACAGGATAATAACGATCGGCGAAAGGCCCACCACTTTTTTGATAATCAGCGGAGCGAAAAGGAAAATTTCAAATTGGTGGATGATCAAATAAGCCCCGGAGGCCATCAGCGCGCTCGATATTCCTCCTGAAAGATAGGAAAAGGTGAAAGCGGGAATCAGCGCGACCAGAATGCCGTAGGGCACGAGCTCCATCGCTCCGGCGATAATGGAAAGCAAAAGCGCGTATTCTATGCCTAAAAGGGAAAGGACCAGATAAACGAGAACCGCCACGACAAAAGCCAGCACCACCTGACCCTTCATCCAAAGGGCGATTTTTCGGCTGGAACGCGTCCATAAATCTACCACGTAACCCTCATGCTTGATCGGAAAAATAAGGCGCAGAAAATTTTCTATACCTTGCTCCTGAATCGACAGATAAAAAGAAATAAGGATAATAAGTATAAAATTGAAAATGCTTCCGAAGGCAACGGAAACAGCTGAAAAGAACCCGCCGGAAAGATTCAAAATGAAAGTTTTGGAAACCGAAAAAAGCGAAGCTAGAGAAAAATTTCCGGAGAGCGAGCCGACTATCTCCTTGGCGCCGGAAAACGCTTCATTTTGAAAATAATTCAGGAAAGAAACGTTCGGGATATAAGAGGAAATAAATGTGGAAAAATTATAAATTTCGGTTATGAGGAGCGGAGCGAAAAGGTAGAAAAGCCCGGCTAAAACAGAAAGGGACGTAAAATATAAGATTACAATTCCTAAAACTCGGCCGATTCCTATTTTCTTAAAATGCGGGATAGATGATTCCACAAAAGAGGCGATGACGATCGAGGTCAAAACCACTAAAACTAGATCCCGCAGGAACCACAGCAAAAAAACGCCCAGCACAACCAAAACAGCCCGAACCATCGTGCCGGTGGATATGGCAAAAGAAGTTGCGTTTCGGTTCTCAAACATACGGATATAATAGCACAGAAAACACTAATCAAAAAGCTAGAATTGGAGCAGTTTCAAAAGCCGATTTTTTTCTTGCTTTCGTCTGAACGGGCCGACAAGCGCCAGATTGAGCCCCTTATTTTGGAAAATTTCGTTGGCTATTTTTTTGATTTGCCCGGCCGTCACTTTTCGGATTTCTTTTGCTTTTTCCTCCGCATTTTTAAGTTCGCGTTTCAAGAGTTCCTGCCCGCCATAAAAATTCGCGATGTCATCGCTTGATTCGAGAGACAATTTCATATTGCCGATCAAACATTCCTTTACTTTTTCTAACTCTTCTTTAAAAACTAATTCTCTTTTTAACTTTCTGCATTCTTCAATCACGGCCTTTATCACTTCTTCTATCCTTTTATTGTCCACTCCGGCGGAAATCTGCAGAAAGCCATGATCCGTATAAGCATCGTTATACGCGCGAACATAATAACCCACGCCCATTTCCTCGCGCAGTTTTTGAAAAAGCCGGGAGCTCATCCCCCCGCCCAGAACTCCGCCCAAAACCGAAAGTACTGCGTTTTTTCTGCTGAACAACCCATAACTCCGCACCCCTAAGACAAAATGCGTCTGGTCTGTTTTTTTAAAATTCACGAGCGCCGCCGGTTTTTTTTGCGCCTCTTTTACTTTGGCTTTGCCAATTTTCTTGCCGGGTTTTACTCTGCCAAAAATTTTATTGGCCTTTTTCACCACTTCCCTCTCTGTCACCGCTCCGGCCACGATGATGACGGTCGCCTCCGGCAGGTAATGTTCTTTTTTGTACCGGATAAAATCATCGCGTTTCATCCCCAAAATATTTTTTTTCTCCCCAACAATATTCCATCCCGCTGGCGTATCCCCATAAAGTAGCTTCATTATGAGATCCTGCACATGCCGATTCGGCAAATCTTCGTACATATTTATCTCTTCGATGATTACCCCCTTCTCCTTTTCCATTTCGGCTTCCGGAAAAGTGGAGTTCAAATAAATGTCCGAAACGATATCAAAAATTTTATTGAAATGTTTTGCATCTGATTTCGCGTAATAGCCCGTGTATTCCTGCGCGGTAAAGGCGTTGTATTGGCTCCCCAGCGCGTCTAGTTCCTTTGAAATATCTATTGCTTTAGGTCTTTTGATCGTGCCCTTAAAGCACATATGCTCCAAGAAATGCGAAATGCCGTTTACTTTTTTTGTTTCGTACTTTGAACCCGCCTCTACCAAGACCAATACCGTCGCCGTCGGGTTGTCCTTCATCGGGATAGTAACAACCCTAAGTCCGTTCTTTAAAACTTTTTTTGAGAATTTCATTTATATCTTTTCTTTTATATAACTTTTCAAATCCGCAACTTTTATTCTCTCCTGCTCACCAGTGTCGCGGTCGCGGACAGTGACAGTATTATTGGACAAAGTATCGAAGTCCACCACGAGGCAAAACGGCGTGCCGATTTCGTCCTGCCGGCGATAGCGCTTGCCGATATTGCCGTTATCATCCCACATTACTCGCCCAAATTCCGCTTTTAAAGACGCAAAAACTTTTGTATTGGCATACTCCACGAGCTCTGGCTTATTCTTCAAGAGCGGAGACACGGCACAGATAACCGGTGCGATGCTTGGGTTAAATTTAAGATAAGAACGCGTCTCTCCATTTTTTTCATCCTCCGCGTAAACGGAAAGGAGCAAGGCCAGAACGGCGCGGTCAAGGCCAAAAGACGGCTCGATTACGTGCGGAATCATTTTCCCGCCTGCGCGGGCAGGTTCTTCTTCTTCGTCAATATATTCAAGTTTGTGGTTCTTGAGATCAAAATCCGTACGATAGGCCAAGCCGAAAAGTTCCCTCCGTCCAAAAGGATAATCAAATTCAAAATCTATCGTTCGCTCGGAATAGTGCGCTCGCTCTTCCTTCGGCACTTCCAGCTCGTGAACTTTATTCATATCCAGCCCGACTTCTTCCATCCACTCGAGCATTTCTCCCTTCCAATATTCGAAATACTTTTCCCAGTCGGCCGGACGGATGAAGTATTCTATTTCCATCTGCTCGAACTCGCGCTGGCGGAAAAGAAAATCCCGCGGGGCTATCTCGTTCCTGAAGGCCTTGCCGATCTGCGCCGTGCCAAAAGGCAATTTCGGGTGAAAAGCGTCCACAGTGTTTTTAAAATTTACAAACATCCCTTGCGCCGTTTCCGGACGGAGGTAGGAAGTGACAGCTTCGTCACCGGCGCCGACTTGCGTTTTAAACATCACGTTAAATTGTTTCCCATCTTCCATGGGGTCCGTAAATCCGGCGACGTGTCCCGACGCCTCCCAAACTTTTTGATTCATCAATATAGCGGCATCGATGCTGTACATATCGCGTCTTCCGTCCACAAATTTTTTCCACCAAGATTGCTTTACGTTATTTTTCAACGCCACGCCGAAATGCCCCCAGTCCCAAGTTCCCGCCAGCCCGCCGTAAATTTCCGAACCTTGAAAAACAAAACCTCGCCTTTTACAAAGAGAAACTACTTTCTCCATCAAGTCGTCTTTATTTTCTTTTGTGTTTTTTTCTGGCATTTTATTCAACTACGACGCCTCCACTGTGGGGAAAAGTCGGATCGCTGTCTAATCTGATGTTCAAACCCGGCTTGTTTATTCTTATATCCACATTAGCAAAATCATCATGGCCCGTCAAAATCGCGTCATTGATGACAGTCGGAGTCGAGCCAATCTGGGAAAGCGAAGGGTTGAAAGAAACTTGAAAAGCGACTGAGCGCGCCGGTCCTGATATGCCCGTTCCTTTCGGAATCCGGTCGGCATCCCAAACCACCTCTTTGGTCGAAGAATTATAAATCAAATTTTCATTCGCCGGCGAAAACGTCCCGACAAAAGTCACCCAAGGCGGCAAGGTCGAGTTTATTCGCGCCTTGGAAATGCTGTTAGCGGTGTTGGAGAGAGTCCAAACGATCGTGTACGTGGTCGCCTGCTCGGCTTTCGGGGGTATCGGACCGGTGTTGGTGAAAGGCCCGGAATAATAAAGTCCTTTGGCGGAAAAACCGACATCGGAAATAATTTTTATGGTCGCGGAAGAAGAATTTTCCAGTTCATTGACCGCAAAACCTTCGACTGCCTGCTTGCCGGAAATATCCACTTTGATATCGATGGAGGGGCTGGTCAGCATTCCCCCGGCCGCGGAATAAAGCGAAAGCGAAGAAAAGGAAAAAGAGACTGAGCCGGAGTCGCCCGGATTGATTTCCTGAAATTGACTTTTTGAATTTTTATCCCAAACGACCGCATCTTCGGCGGAATCATAAAAACCCTGCTGCGCGTTTATCGTTTTGCGGTTCCAGGCATTCCCGGAAATTTTCGCTTTTATTTCCAAATCATTCACCTTTGTATCCAAGTTATTCGCGTAGCGAATTTCAACATTGACTGGCGTTTTAGCATCAACCGCGTACTCCCTCTGATACACACCATTCACAAAAAGATTCGCTTCAATGAACGGTTTCTCGATCAGAACGATATTTTTGATGGAGTTATAGACAACGCCGATCGCCGATTTGTCTGTGTCGGATTGCGAACCGCTTGATATCTTGAAAGTTTTTTCCTCTCCGTCAAAAACATCGATCATTTTGCCGGAGATGGAAATGTCATGTTCCGCGCCCGGAGCCAGGTCTCCCAGGTCCCAGACATTATTGCCAAAAGAGGGCGCCGGCACCGATTTCACGAAAGCGAACCCGACCGGATAGTCGAGCTTGACCAGTATTTTCGTGGCCGGCCTAGTTGCGTTGAGCATCACCTTCACATTAAGCGTAATATCCTGATTCGGGCTTATGACCGAAGGAGCATCCACGGAAAGATTTATCGGCGCGGAGTTTATGTTGACTTCATAAAGCTTTTCCTTGACAAAAATGGCGTTGGAGCCCGCCACTCGGTATTCCAGGGAAACTTTTATGGGCCGGACGCTCCCCTGCTCGCCGAAAAGCACCAATCGCAAATTCTCATTGCGGACGGCTCCGGCCGGGATCGTTCCCAACGATTCGCGCAGGCGCTCGGTGTTCGAAGAGGAATCGGCATCCGAACCCTTCGGGTATTCCACGACCAGATCAACCAAGTCGAGCGGGGAATTATTTTTATTGGTGATTCCTATGATCAACGAAAGATCTTCGCCGCCGGCCGTGAAATTATTGCCAAAAATAGATATATCGATATTGTCGTTCGAAACAGTATTGCTCCCGGCAAAGAAAAAATAAGCGGCATAACCCAAAGTCAGAACAAAAAACCCCACCGAAAAAATAAAAAATTTCTTGAATCTGGAAGTTTTCATAAAAAATTTTTCCTCCCGGCCGGATTCGGGTTTTTCCTTGGTCTTCCAGGAATCCAAAACATCCTTCTGGGACGGGTGAGAAAAACCGTCATGATATCTGGTTCTGGTTTCGTAATTTCTGCTGAAAAGTTTGCCTTTCAGTTCTTCCAGCTTGTTGAGCTTGTTTTTGTCGTCCGGCGGCATACGAGAATTATATCATAAATGCGATTCTTTCAGAGCTTTGTTTATTTCGCGCAACGCTTCCCTCCTTGATTCGGAAATTTCAAAAATCATATTCTCCTCGAACGGGGATTTAATCAGATTTTGCAGTCGTTCGTTCTGTCCTATATAGCCCAAATTATTTAGAATCCGCAAAACGATAATGATTTCAAGGCTACCTAGTTCCTCCGCGATTTTCCATTTTTCCAAAACAGTCAAGCCGTTCATCAGGTCGGCAAATAGGGCTTCATTTTTTTCCACTCCGGCTAACAGTCTCTTCAATAAGTTCGCGATATTGGAAACAACCGCGAAAGTTCCGGGGTTTTTGGAAATCCCTCCCAGTTTGCCGGTTTTGGAAGCGCTGGTCACCCGCCAGAAATCTTTGCCCTGCACCAGGTCTATTTTCACATAAGCGAAATCCTGCAGGATGAAGCGCAGTTTGGAAGACATTTTGCGCACGCCCTGCGCGGAAGCGTAAATCAATCCCAGATCGCGGGTAAAAACAGAATAATATTTCCCCGCTTCTCCGAAATTCTTGCTTCCCAATATTATGCCTTCGGTGTGGTAAATGTGGTGCATTAGAATTCTTCTTCCTTTCTTTCTTCAAAATTTTTAAAAGTTATGCCAGCTTTGGTTAAAAACAGTTCTGGTACTTTATGGGAAGCGCCGAAAGAATTCAGCATCCCGTCATGAACGGGAAAGCAAATCTTTGGCTTTATTTCAAGCGCATATTTTGTCGCGTCTTTCACTCGGGCCCAAGGGCCGGCCACCGGCAAAGCCAGAATTTCCACCGACTTGCCCGGATTGTAAAAAGAATCTCCGGGATAAAATAATCTTTTGCCGATAAAATATCCGGTATTTTGCACCTGTCCGAAATCTTCAAAAATTTCTTCATGCTTGCAGTTATGAGCTTCAAGTTCTACGTCAAAGATTTTTTTTACTTCTTTGTCTTCCAAAACTTCGTACCCAATTCCCCCCTCTTTGAGCAGTTTCCCTACTCCGTCGTTCGTGATAACTTTGGCGTCCGGATTGTTTGCCAAAACTTTTTTCAGCGATTCAACATGCAAATGGTCTCCGTGTTCGTGCGTTATTAAAATTAAATCAATATTACTTTCTTTTACCTGCTCTTCCACAGTATAGGAACCCGGATCAGTCATTACTTTCCTGCCATTTGCCTCTATTATCAGACAACAGTGCCCTAACTTTCTTATGTTCATAATTCTATTTTATCACACAAAAAACAATGTGCCGCTAGGAGTGGTCCTAGCGGCGATGCCCGAGATGAGGGGTGGTTGGTTTCATCACCGGGCAATAAGTATGGATCGTGTCGTAGGTGTTCGGCATATACAAGCTCAGGCGGGCTTGTGTTGCCGGTAGCACTGTGGCGACACGAATCGCTAGGGGTGGCCTCCCTAGCGGCACGTTTTCCTATCTTCATTATACCATTTTTACTTTAAATAGTAACTCGTCTATTTTTATTTCGTCCCCACTATTATTCTCAAATCTTATTTCCGAGACCAGTACTGTTTTCTTTATTTCATTTTCAAACTTTCGAATAAGTTTTTTGCCGGCGTCGCTCGTCTCAACCGAGAGCGTCACGATATCGGAGGGCGTCAGGCCCTGGTTCTTTCTCATGTCTTGCAGAGAGCGCAGGAGCTCGCGGTAATCCCCTTCCTGTTTCAATTCCGGAGTTATTTCCGTATCAAGGGTCACTTTGGTAATGCCCAATTTTATTTTTAAAATAAAATCGACATTTTTAACATTCAGCTCGCTCTTGATGATTTCAATATATTCATCGGACAGTCCTTCGGCCACGATTTTCAGAAGATTGAGCGGCTGGCGGACTTTAATGCCGACCTTTTGCCTGGCCTCGAGACCGAGGGTCACGATGCTCCTGACCGTTTTCATTTTATCGATAACCTTCTCTTTCTTCCCAAGGCCAAATTTAAGGAAAGCAAAGAATCCCAGCCTCTTTTTTATCTTGGGCCAGCTCGCCAAATGCACGCTTTCAGTATCTTCCTCGTTTTTTAATTTCAACCAAATCTCTTCCGCCACAAATGGCGCGAATGGAGCTAAAATTTTCGCTAAATTTTTTAAAACATAGTAAAGCGTCTGTTTAGCTCCAATATCTTCCTCTTTCATTCTCTCCCGTGAACGCCGCAGATACCAGGTGGAAAGATCGTCCACGAATGGTTCGAGGGGGCGGGCCGCTTCCGCCATATCGTATTTCCTCATGCCCGTGGTAACCTCATCCAGCGTCTGATAAAGCCGCAATAAAATCCACTGATCCAAAACATTTTTTGACCCGAAAATATCTTCGTCTGCCTCGTACCCGGCTCGCTCCGGCGCGGGGTAGAGTTCATAAAAAGCCAGCACGTTCCAGAGCCGCCCGATTATCTTGCTCGAAATATCCTGCACTGCTTTTTCCGAAAAATTCGCGTCCTCTCCTTTCATCAGAGTAGAAGACATCAGATAAAGACGCAGGGCGTCCACGCCGTACTTGTCTATAAAGACCCACGGATCGGGATAATTATTCTTCGATTTGGACATTTTTTCCCCGTCTTCCGCGCGCAAGGTGCCCGTCGTAACAATATTTCTAAAAGGCGCATGATTGAAAAGAATCGCGGATACCACGTGCGTATAGTAAAACCAAGTCCGCGTTTGCGCGATGTATTCGGCCACGAAGCCGGCCGGAAAATTATTCCTCCGCCACTCCTTGTTCTCAAAGGGGAAGTGGTCCTGGGCGAAAGGCATTGAGCCGGATTCAAACCAGCAATCCAACACTTCCGGTATGCGGACTAAATCGCCACCACATGAACAAGCAAGTTTAATTTCATCAATATACGGCCGATGCAGGTCCAATTCGTAATTTTTATTATGCGGAAGCGGAATAAAATTAAACTTTCTGATTTCGGCGTTTCGGAGAAGAACAAACGGATTATTGGCGCTGGACAGATCACTTAAGGATAATCCCTGCGTTATAAAACTTAAGGCATTAGTCGCATTTCCGTGACCAACGATTAAAATATTTTTGTTGGAATATTTTGATTCCAATTCGTAAATGAACCCGCCGACTCTTTTTATCACCTGCGCAAAGCTTTCACTATCGGGTAAAACTTTATTTGGCTTGTCTAAATACTCTTTATCATAATATTTATTAAAAACGGATTTGTCCTGGCCGTTAAAAACGGAACTGGTATCTTGTTCTCGAGCCCGTTCGTCGTAAATAACTTTTTCCAGCGGAAAATTGATTTGCCGGCAAACAATCTTTGTTGTCTCTTTCGCCCGTTCCAAAGTTGAAGAGATGATAACGTCGACATTCTCCTTGAAATTCTTACAGCTCTCCATTATCTGCCCCTCCCCTTTGCCCGTCAATTTAGCATTATATTCAATATTTTCATGGTGGGGACCATTAACGACATTGTTCTCCGCTTGCCCGTGCCGCATGACAAAATACCTATTGCCAGATTTTTTGGTTTTGCTTTTCAGGTCTTCCAGCGAACTGACAAAAGTTAAATTTTTGCATTTTTCGCATTTCCAAATCGGCAGCGGACTCGCCCAATAGCGGTTTCTGGAAATATTCCAATCCGGCGCGTTCTCCGCGATGTTTTTGAACCGGCCCTCTTTCAAATGCGCCGGTATCCAGTTGATGCTCTCCGCCTGTCTTAAAATATTTCCTTTTTCTTTCTGAATATTGATGAACCAGGAAGGCAGGGCGTAATAGATGATGGGTGTATCGCAGCGGTAGCAGAACGGATACGGGTGGACTATTTTTTCTTTTTCGAAAAGGCTCCCGCTCCTGGCCAGATATTTCAAAACTTCAACATCGGCTTTTTGATGGCCGTCTTTCTCCTCAGACTTGGGCTTGACCAACAAACCGGCGAAATCCGAAACTTCCGGCTTAAACCGGCCGGTTTCGTCCACGTGGATAATCCAAGGGATGCCTTCCCGCTTGGCCAGGTTCATATCATCCTCGCCGAAAGCCGGCGCTTCGTGCGCCAGGCCGGTCCCCTTATCCAGAGTTACAAAATCCGCGTGCCACACTTTCCAAATATTCTCGTTTTTCGCAACCTCTAAATTTTTGTAATACGGAAAAATCGGCTTGTATTTTTTGCCGATGATGTCAGTGGCTTTTATTTCTCCCAGCACGGAATATTGCTTATCCTTCAGCGCGCTCGGCAAAGTTTCTTTCGCCAAGATCAGAATATCATTTCCCGTTTTCACTTTCACATAAGAAAAATGTTTGTTTATGGCAATGGCGGTGTTGCCCGGCAGGGTCCAGGGCGTCGTCGTCCAAGCGAGAAGATATGTCCCCGGTTCAGTTTCCAATTCAAATTTTACATAAACGGAAATGTCGGAAATATCCTTATAGCTATTGTCCATCGCGATTTCGGAGTTGGCGATCGGCGTCTCGCATCTCGGGCAGTAAGCGAGCACCCGCACCCCTTCGTAAATGAGATTTTTTCTGTGGAGTTCCGAGAGCGCCCACCAGACGGACTCGATGAAAGTATTGTCCATCGTTTTGTAGCTCCCACGGAAATCCACCCAGCGCCCGATGCGCTCGATCCCTTTTTCCCAGTCCCGGTCGTACTGCAAAACTTTGCTGCGTGCGTACTCGACGAATTTATCAATGCCGAATTTTTCGATTTCTTTGTGCCCGGCAATACGCAATTCTTGCTCGACAATATTTTCGATCGGCAGGCCGTGGCAGTCCCAGCCCCATTTTCTCGGCACGTGATATCCCCGCATTGTCTTGTAGCGCCCGATGACATCCTTCACGGTACTGCCCAAAATATGCCCGTAGTGGATCTGTCCGGTAGCGAAAGGCGGGCCGTCGTAAAAAACGTAAGGGCCCTTCGGCGATTCTTTTTTCAGAGATTTTTCAAAAGTTCTATTTTCCCGCCAGAATTCCAAAATACGCTCCTCGCGCAACGCCGCTTCGCTTTTATTGTTGTTTGAATTTTTTTCCTCTTCCTTCATAGTCTATCATCCTTACAAACTCCAGTTTGTTGGTATGTTGTTTTTTAATTTAATTAAAAAACCCGTCCCCGTACAACAATTTAAAATTGCTATACAAGGACGGGTTTCTCCGTGGTACCACCTTGCTTTTTACCCGCCTTTGGCGGGGCTTCTCATTTAACGGGTTCTACTCCCCAATGGGTTTCTTCCCAAAGCTCCGGGGTGATATCCCCTTCAACGCTTGTGAAAGAGTATAACATATCTTTTATCTTTTTAAAAGTGGAACGCCGGCGCGCTAGCCATCTTAAAAATAAAACCCAGTTGGCATTAATTTACATCTTCCTTGGTGCTTGGATGCCTAAAAGATGCAGGCCGTTTTTCATCACGAAAGAAAAAGCGTAGGTCAGGGCAACTTTGTAGGGAGAAGTTTTGTCTTCCTTGTTGACGATAATCGTGTTCCCATAAAAGCTGTTAAAGGCGCGGGCGATTTCAATCAAATAGTTCGCAATGTAGTGCGGTTCATATTCTTCCATTGAGCGCCGGACAATTTCCGGAAATTTGTACAATAATTTTTCCACTTCAAAAATTTCCGGCGGAAAAGCGTGCGGGTCCGGCAGAATATTTTCCTTCTGCGCTTTTTCCAAAACCGAATTCGCCCGCGCGTAGGAATACTGCAGATACGGCCCCGAATCGCCCTCGAAAGAAATCGACTTTTCGGCATCGTAAAGGATATCCCCGCCGATCCGCTGTTTCAGAATCGAATATTTCACCGCCGCCACGCCGACGTCGGAGATTATTTTGTCGGCTTCCTCCTCCAACAATTCGCGGTCCTGCATTTTTTCGGCAACCGCCAGGCGGGCATCGGCCAAAAGCGACTCGCCGGTAACGACATTCCCTTTTCTCGAGCCCATTTTGCCGGAAGGAAGGCGCATCATGCCGTGAGTCACGTGCTTCATCCTTTTTTCGTATTCTGGATGGAGAAGCGAGACGGCCTTGGCCACCACTTTCATATAATCGGCCTGCTCGTTGGCAGTAACCACGATGGACAAGCTCATGTTCGGATCCGTTTTGAATTTTTCCTCGGTCAGCCCGAGCTCTTTGGCTTCATAGGTCGGCAGGCCCTGCGAAGTTATGAAAACTCTAGTGTGAAGCTTCGGGTCATATTTCTCTCCCCTAAAAATTATCGCCTTGCCTGCCCCGTACCGAGCTTGCTCTGGTTCGGGGTCGGACTCCTCAAAAATTTCGCCGACATTCGCCCGCACGATTTCCTCGCCGAACTGGGCCATCACGCTTTCCAGAAAGTAAAAATCGAATTTGGTGCCGAGCATTTTGTAAAGGTCCTCGAATGCTTCCATTGTCGTCGCAAAGCCCCATTCATATATTTCGTTTATTTTTTTGTCGTCGCGGGCATAAACTTTTTTATTTATCTCGTCGATTTCTTTCTTTGCCTGCTCGTCGCTCTCGTAAACCCCCGCGCCAAAAGCGTAAGCCCGGCCGATATTAGAGGCCTGCATGTTGTGCGAACCGGATTTGTCCTGTAATTTTTTATTTTTCAAAAGCCCGTAAATCGCTTTGGCCACGTGCAGTCCGACATCTCCCTGATAATTGGCGCGTGAAACCTCCGCGCCGGAGAATTCAACCAAGCGGGAAATGGATTCGCCAATCGAATTACTCATCAGATGCCCGATATGAAAAGGCTTGAAGGGGTTCGGCTGGGTGTATTCCACCATAACCTTTTTTCCTTCCCATAAATTATTTTTCCCGAAATTATCGGCTTGGTTTACAATTTTTTCTACACTGCCGGCAAAAAATTTCCGCGACAAGTAAAAATTTATAAAACCCGCCCCGGCGACTTCTATTTTTTCTAAATATTTATCCAGATTCAACCGCAGAATTTGCTCTTTAATTTTTTCCGCCAGTTCTCTCGGATTTTGACCGATTTCCTTGGCGATAGAGAGGGCAATATTAGTGGAATAGTCCCCGTTTTTCAAATCTTCCGGGTGCTCCAAAACAACCTCACTTACTTCAATGTTGAGATTTTGGAGCGCGTCTTTTATTAACTTTTTTATTTCTTGTTCCATTTTATTTTTTACCTGTACTGCCAAACTTTCCTTCTCCTCGAGCTGATTCATTTAATTTTTTGACTTCTTTTACTGTTCCAATAGCGACCGGAATAATGACGAGCTGTGAAACCTTATCACCTTCTTCAAAAGTATAAGGCTTATCGGACAAATTTACCAATAAAGTATTGTATTCCCCTCGATAGCCGGCATCGAAAACTCCGCCCATGTGATTAAACCCTTCTTTTGAAATACTGGATTTATCCATAACTACAGCCGCATATCCTTCCGGAAATTCAAGTGCAAATCCATGCCAAAAACGGTAATGTTCACCCGGTCTTACGGTAATTGTTTCCATAGAATATAAATCCATCCCTACGTCTCCTAGATGATGATATTTAGGAAGTTTTGCATTTTCTTTTAATTTTTTAACTTTGAGTTGCATTATTTCAGAATCTTTTTAACTTTTTCATAAATTTTTTCATGGATGGCTTCGCGGGATTCCAAAACGCCGCCCTCGGCGCATTCGATTTTTATCCAGCCCTTTTGCGTGCGAGCAAGCCAGAGCCCGGCCTTGTGGGAATTCTCCAGATAGGGAATATTTCCTTCCACAATATCTTTTCTTTTGCCCAAATACTTGCGGGAAGTTTTTCGATGGCGCTCTTTTATCAGCTTCAAAATAATATTCATCGGAACATTCAAATAAAACACGGCATCCGGCCGGGGAATTTTGAAAACTTCGTACTCCATTTTGTTGAGCCATTTTATAAAATTAGCTCTTTTGCTGGCGCTTCCTATTTTCCCGCCCTGGTGGATTTGGTTGGCGCTCGCGTACCTGTTGGACAGAACAATATATCCTCTCTTGAGCCAGCCCCGTATTTTCTCCGAAGATTCCCACCGGTCCGCCGCGTAAGAAATGGAAGCGATTTTCGGATGCACGTTTATCCAGTTGTAATATTGCTCGGAGAGGCAGTGCCCGATAAATTTTCCGAAAAAATTTTTGTAGTATTCGGGAAAATCAAGAAGTTTTACGGTATATCCTTCTTTGACCAAACGCGCACGCAGAAGTTTGACCTGCGTCGCCTTCCCGCTCCCGTCCGTCCCGTCCAGCACTATGAGCTTTCCTTTTTTATGCATATAGAAAATATAACAGAAAAAGGAACAAATTGAAAATTAGATACTCAAATCGAACTTGGATAAAACTTCTTTAAAATATAAATCCATCGGTTCTAATTTAGAAATTTCTTTCAAAGACAGCCATTTGTATTCGGAATGCTCGTCGCTTAATTTCACTTCCCCGTCCGCCAACCCCAGATAGGTCAGGCGGACAACATGCTTTTCTTTTTTCAGAATATCTTGAGCGGTTATCAGCTTCGGCTCATATTTTATTTGGAGGCCGGTCTCTTCCAAAACCTCCCTTTTTAAATTTTCCAGCAGAGAAAATCCGGCATTTATCCTCCCGCCGACAATATCCCACTCCGCCCCGATTTCTGGGTACTCCTCGTTTGAGCGACGAACTACCAAATATTTTCCTTCCTCGTTCTTCAATAAAATTTTCACCCCAACTTGCAGATCCATATTATTTTAAATCAATACCTAATTTTTTTATATAACCTGAAAAAGAACTGCTGTCAGTATATACAAAACCTTTGATGCCCAGCGGAGCTATAACTTCAATGTTTTCTTTATTATCGTCAATAAATAGAGTTTCTTCTGGTTTTGAATTGACTTTCTTTAAAGTATACAGATAAATTTCCTTATCTGGTTTTACCATCTTAACCTCGGAAGAAATAATGATTTCGTCAAAAAGATTTTTAAAATTAGGATATGTTGTATATATTTTTCTTTTGAAAAAATCTGCATTACCGTTAGACAAAAGCGCTGTTTTAAAACCTTTATTTTTTAACTTTTGTATTGTTTTAACTATTGTATAATCTATTGTAAAATAACTATCAATTTTCTCCTGTAATTTTTCTTTGCTTGAATTTATTCCCTCGTATTTCAAAAAATATCCAACAAGGCCAGGTTTAGAAAGCTTCCCTAAATCGAACTCTTTCAGCACGCTTTTTAGACCCTCGTCGATAAAACCCCTTTTCATTCTTTCTTCTCTATACCAGTTCCAAATCACTTCCGAACAAATAACTCCAAAACAGTCAAATATAAAGGTTGTGATCTTGGTATTCATAATTTACATTTTCATTTTTTTTGCTTCACTTTAGTTAAGTAAAGTGAATTTTCAGTCCATTTTCTTTTTTTATGATTATCTCTTTTTTGGGGGTTTTTAGTTTTAAATTCTGAACAATTTTTTCTGCCACATATAATGGTTCCATCCGATTATCATAGTCAGAAGGTTTTAATCTAGGTTTAAACTTGTCATAAAGGTTGGTTTTGATGCCTCCTGGGTGCACGGCAATGACGGAAATATTTTCCGGTTTGAGAGCCATGCGAAGAGCTTCTGTAAACCCTCGCGCCGCCCATTTGCTTGATGAATAAACTAAAGAACGAGGATGCGGGACGAAAGATCTTATGGAAATGATATTTACGATAGTCCCGTATTTTTGTTTTGCCATATACTTTATCGCCGATCGAGCGCCAAAAAATGTTCCAAAAAAATTAACTTCCATAACTTTATGGGCTTGCTTCGCATTAATTTTTTCAATCGAAGAATACGGCATAGTAATACCGGCATTATTTATCCATATATCTATTTTCTTAAATTTTTTTACGGCAAAATTTGCCAGCTTTTGCATATCTTTTTCTTTTGTGACATCGCCCACGCAAATCTCTATACCTAGTTCTTTTTTAGTTTCCTGAAGTTCTTTTTTTGACCGCGCGCTGATAACAACTTTTGCCTTTTCATTTAAAAACAGAGATGCGAGAGCTTTTCCCAGCCCTTTAGTTCCCCCTGTTATCACAACAATTTTATTTTTCAGGTTCATAATCTTTACACAAATCTCTTAGGTATTGGAAATTTTTTGGCCAGTTTTTTTATTTCTTTATGCACAAATTCCTTTACTTTTTTATCGTCTTTATTTTTCAAAACTTTTATCATCAGCTCCGCGACACGGGCACATTCTTTTTCCTTAAACCCACGCGTCGTTATCGCCGGCGTGCCGAACCTAATCCCGGAAGGATCTAGTGGCTTTCTAGTGTCGTCGGCAATCACGTTCATATTAAGGGTTATGCCCACCTCGTCAAGCGCGGTCTGCGCTTCTTTGCCAGTTATACCTAAAGAGCCGAAAACATCTGCCAAAATCAAGTGATTGTCGGTACCCCCACCAATCATGCGGATATTATTTTTTCGAAAAACTTCTTCCATCGCTTTGGCATTTTTCAAAATTTGCCCCGCGTATTTTTTGAAAGCCGGCGTCATCGCCTCTCCAAAAGCAACGGCCTTGGCAGCGATGGTATGCATATGCGGACCGCCCTGGATTCCCGGGAAAACCGTCTTATCAATTTTTTTGGCGATTTCCTCGCTCTCGCGGGTCAAAATTATTCCTCCGCGCGGGCCGCGCAGCGTCTTGTGCGTAGTGGAAGTGATTACGTCAAAGCCATCATCAAAAGGATTGCGTAACGCCCCGCCGGCAATTAATCCGGCAATGTGCGCCATATCCGCCACGGTGACAGCTCCTACTTCATGGGCAATATCCACGAATTTTTTGTAATCCAAGTTGCGCGAATAGGCAGAAAAACCGGCTAGAATTATTTTCGGTTTTTTCTCCAAGGCCACCCGGCGCAAATCTTCGTAGTCAATCTCCCCCGTATCCGGATTTTTCATCTTATATCGAACAAAATTATAGATTTTAGCCGGAAGAGTCATCGGATGCCCGTGGGTCAAGTGCCCGCCGTGTGACAAATCCATACCCAAAATCGTGTCCCCGGGATTTAGAAGGGCTGAATAGACGGCTAAATTCGCCGGAGCTCCCGAGAGTGGCTGCACGTTGGCAAATTTGCATTTAAACAGCTTACAGACACGTTCTATTGCCAGCCGCTCCACCGCATCGGTATTTTCCTGCCCGCCGTAATATCGACGGCCGGGATATCCTTCGGAATATTTATTGGTGAAAACTGAGCCGTTGGCTTCTAGGACATCTTCCGATACATAGTTCTCGGAAGGAATAAGCTCGAGACCTTCTTTCTGCCTTTTTTCTTCCGCCTTTATCATTTTTTCTACCTTTTTATCTCGCATCCCTTCATTGTATCACATTTCATTATTATGCTGCCCTCTAGATCCGTCCTGAAAATTTTAGCGCCAATTTGAGTCAGCGCATCCAAAACATCCGGATGCGGATGCCCATATTTATTATTTTTGCCGGCGGAAATGAGCGCGTATGCCGGAGAAACCGCGTTTAAGAACTCCAAAGAAGTTGAGGAGCGGGAACCGTGGTGCCCAACTTTCAAAATATAACTTTGCAGCTGCGCCGGAGAATTTTCTCCAAGAATTATTTTTTCGGTTTTGGCTGTAGCGTCTCCCGTAAGCATGATTGACGTATCGCCGTAAGACAATCGCGCCACGATCGAACCTTCATTCGTCTCCCAGGTCGAAACATCCCGATCGGGAAATAAAATATCAATAAAAACGTCTCCGCCTAGATCAAGTTTCATTCCCTTTTTTGCCAAAATGTCCGGAATATCCCGCCTTTCTATTTCCTCTTTCAGGTTTTGGAACGTTTTCGTGTCATTGAAAGTGCCCGGCTCAAAAACTGCACCCACTTTGTAATTTTTCAAAATATCCAAAAACCCGCCGATGTGGTCCGCGTCCGGATTAGTAATAACAATCGCGTCGATACTCCGGTCGAACGGCGACATCACTCGCGCTAGCGGGCCTAAAATCTTGCGCGCGGGTCCCGTATCGAACATAATCTGCGTGCCGGAAGGCGTTTCTATAAAAAGCGCGTCGCCTTGGCCGACGCCCAACATAGCAAAGGTAAAACCCCGATGGGAACCGCGCCAGTCCAGGCTAATGAGAAAAATAACCGCCGAGAGAAGCAAAAGAGAGCATAGGGGCAAGTAATATTTCCTACTTTCCTGCGTCATGCTACAATACTAGCACACTTGTTCCGTACTAAATTTTTGATTACGGGGCATAAAGGTAAAAATTATTAATTAAAATTTTGGCGCTGGGATGAAAAAATTTGAAGAACTAAAATTTAATATTGGACCCTTGAAGGGAATCTCGGCCAAAAATGTCGAGGAACATTTGAAACTTTATACGGGGTATGTAAAAAATGCGAATTCTGTTTTGGAAAAAATTCCAGAATATGAGGGATATACAAGTCAGGATGTTTTTGCCCCTTATGTGGTGAACGAACTCCATCGCCGTTTCAGTTTTGAATATAACGGCATGCGCAATCACGAGATATATTTCGAGTCTCTCTCCGGCGGGGCATACTCTTTGGATGAGAAAAGTAAATTGAGGGAAGCAATCATGGCCGAATGGGGGTCTTTTGATTTATGGTTGAACCGTTTCAAATCAATCGCGACAACCCGGGGCATCGGCTGGGCCATGCTTTATTTTGATAAAAAAGAGAATAGATTATTGAATGCCTGGGTGGACGAGCAGCATTTGGGACAACTGCAAAACTGCGCGCCGATTATCGCGCTTGATATGTGGGAGCATGCTTTCGTCGCTGATTACCAACCAAGCGGGAAAAAACAGTATATTGAGGATTTTTTTGAAAATCTGAATTGGGAAGTAATTGAGAAAAATTTTACAGAGGCGCAGTAGGTTCAAATTGGAAAAATTCTTTTACATTTCTGCCAAAAAGCCGATAAATAAAATAGGCGTATATAAGAAGCGTCAAAAACAGCGGAAAATTCGGGAGGGAAAACGCGGCGAAGGGAACGTTGGCAAAGAAATCTATGACGCCAAGCTCATAATGCAAAAACAGATATGAGATGAAGCCAACCGGCACGGAGAGCCCATACCAAAAGAGTCCCGCGAAACCGGTCAGAAAGCCGAGCATCATCGTAAAAGGAATGAAAGGCAAGACCAAAATGTTGGCCGGCAGGGCAACGAGAGAAAAATTGCCCATTTTATAGAGAATAAACGGGAAAACAAAAATGTAGGCGGCTGTAGTCACTGAAACTATATCCCGCAAACCGAAACTTTCCGTAACCCACATAAAATATTTTTCAATTCTGGGCGCGAAGAATATGACCGCAATCGTCGCGATAAAAGAAAGCTGAAAAGAAACATCATAAGCGAGCACGAACGGGTTGAGAACGACCATAAATACGGCGGCTAAAACCAGCGCTCGCGCGACGTCATAATTTCTTCCGGTCGCGCGGGCGACGAGCGCCAAAGTCGCCATAATGCCCGCGCGGATGGCCGTCGAGCTTCCGCCGGTCATTATGATAAAAAGGAAGATTGCCAAAATACCCGCCCCGATGCCAAAATTTTTCGGCGCATAAGGAATTTGGGCGAATAATTTCATAAACCATTCGGCCACGATTGTTATGTTGTATCCGGAGAGCGCGACGATATGGATAGTGCTGGTATTCACAAAATCCTGCCGAAGTTCCGGACTAAAAGCGGATTTTTCCCCTAGAATGAGCCCGCCCATGAGAAGATTCTCCGGAGCCGCCACGGCAAAATTCATTTTTTCCAGAAATTTTTCTTTAATGAGAAAAAGGGTGCTTTGAATTTTGTTGCCGTTGCTGCGAGAGACAATTTCGATTTTCGGATAGCCCATCACGTACAAAATCCCGTCCTTGCGCAGATAATTTACGTAGTCAAATTCCTTGCCGGTATCGGTAATAAAATTCTCCGGCTTTTTCAAAACACCGGAAAAATCTACTTCGTCTCCGTATTTATAATCTCTATCCAGATTAACGGACAGTAAAATTTTTGTTTTATCAGCCAGAAGAACGGTCAACTGCTGGCTGTTTTCCTTAATGCTCGGTTCATCCGCAATTTCTCCGGATAAACTTACTTTTTGGCCAACTTGCGACTCAAAAACGGCGGGGCTTGGTACATCAACCACATTAAATCTAAAAATTCCAAAAGAAAAAGCCAAAACAAAAATAGAGGCAATAATCCCCCATTTATTTTTTAAGATAAAATAATGAAATAAAAATAAAATTAGAGCGACAAAACCAAGCCAGAAAATTAAATAAATATTTACAACAACAAAAGAGCGCAGAAGCACACCTGCCAAAAACCCGAAGCAAATTACATAAAAAATTCTGTCACGCATTTAGAAAATTACTTTTCCTTGTTTATTACATATTTATTACAAAAGGATACGATTTCTCGTAAAAATTTATGGAATTTTCTGAATCAAGGGGAATTTTGAAGAAGAGTGTGCCTGTGATTTTTTGGACATCAGATACAAACCCATCAATGAGACGTATTTGGCGGGAACCAGAAAGATATTCAATAGGGGGAGAGTGTTTTGACAAGTGTTTTGATAAACTTAAACTTTTAGATAAAAGGTTTTTTTCAAAAATACTCTCGCGGTCTAAAATTTCCTTATCGGTTTTGGATACAACGCTGGTCAGATCAATCCATATATAATCTCTGTTATTCTCTAAGTTTGGAATAATTGGCAAGACAACATTAAGTTCCCCAAAAATATCAAACGCTATTAAGGCAGGACCCACGTAAGTATACGCTTTTCTATAATCGCTTTCGTTGTCCAGGCCTGCGATTGGTTTTGAAAAATATGTGTCATACTCCTGTACACTTAGGGGAGTAAATGTAGCGACTGGAGAAGGATTAACATTGTCTCCATTATTTTCAAACTGAATATTATTTTGATTGGATGGATTTGGAATATCTCCCTTGAAAGGAGAGAAAAACATCAAAATAAATGGTATGCCTAAAACAAAAAACATAAGAGCAAGTGAAAGAAGAAAATCCATAATCATAAGGAGAATGATTATCGCCCAAATTTTTCCTACTCTTACTGTTCTGCTTCTCACCACTATACAACTAGCAAAAAAATCATAAAGTGCTTGATTTTTTTCTGTAAATGCTGCAGAAACAAAACCAATTGATATCAAATATTTAAAAAGATTGCGTACCAAAGACCTAAAAAATTTTACAGGTTCCCCATTTTCTTTTAAAACTTTTATACCAAAAATCTTTTTACCCAAAGTGGCCCCTCCGCGCGATTCCATAAAAGGAAAATAGATAATCACCAAAATGGTAAGAAAAATGTATAATATAATTTCCTCACTATTAGACATTAATTGGCCATTTTTGGAAAAAAAACCAAAAAATAATAACAGAAAAAAGATAAGAGAAATGTTGGCAAGAATAATTTGGTCAATCAATGCAGCAGAAACACGAAGCCAAAAACCGGCATAGGAAATGGGCATCGCAGAGGGATTTATAGAACTGGCTGCCGGTTGGATATTGGGTGTTGCAACGGGATTTATAACATTTGACGCCGGCTGCGCAATGGGAGTTATTACAGGATTTATCATGTTTGGTATCGGTCTGACATTTGGGGTTGTCGGCGGCGGCGGGGTCGCGGAAGGTATTCCCGAAAACCTTGGCCCGGCGACGGTAAAACCTTCTTCGACGTCCGCGGCATCCCAGCCATTTGACATTAGAGCGCTTTTAATTTGTTCCTTGCTAATATTTTTCTCGAGCTGTTGCTTGATATAATCAAGCAGTTGTTGATTGACCATATTTATATTTTACTTCTTATCAAAATAATTAACAAGGGAATTCTACCTTGCATTTAGAATATCCTGAATTCTCTTAATTGCCTCTCCGTCCGCTAAACTCAACTCCAACATCTGCCAACCATCAGACATACCAACTTTTTTGAAACCAAGTGATTTACAAAGGCGCATAGATCTTTCATTACCCGGTTTCACTCCAACTTCCACCTTAGAACCACCCCTGTCAAAAATCTTGCGAATAATAAATGCAAGCATTTTTCTTCCAGCGCCACCGCGAAATTCTGGTTTTACATAAGCAGAACCCATGTGCCAAAATCTTTTTTCTTCCTTCTCGCGGGCAGCGCCCATACCAACCACCTCAGAACCACTCCACGACAACACAGTAAACATATTTTCGGACCGAGAAAGATCTTCTTGCCACTCTTGATCACTTTTATTTCTATCCCTAGCAACTCCTTTAGGTCCAAACATTTCTGCATCTTTCCCAGTAATCGATTCAAGTCTAATTTTTTTATAGGCCTCCCAATCTTCGGGTTTGGCTATTTCTATTCTTACGGCCAATTGTTCTTGTTTTCTAAAAGGATTTTCGTCCATAAAATTATATAAATCCTATATTTTATTAAAATAATTCATTACTTTTTCCATCAATAAGTATAAAACCATAAATATTAGATTGAGAACATAAAAAATTGCAAATATAAAATACAACCCCTTATCTAAACTATCATTTTGTGTAATAAAAATTACAGCAATAACATAGGCAAGAATTATAATCGTAAAAAGAACAGTAAATTTTGTTCTTGTAGAAAAATACAAACTAAAACTAAATATTTTTTTCATTAACATTTTCAAAAAGTTAATAACTAGCATCATAACAAGAGATAATATTAAAAATATATTCATAACATCACCTAAATTAATTACAAAATTACCTGTTTTATAGGCCGGATCGATAAATGAAAAATATTTCATAAATTCAAAGGAAAAATCAGGATTTTTATTTAAAACAACAAACATTAATACTGCCAAGGAAAAGAAAACCGACCCAGTGAGAAAAAAATATTTAACATAATTTATCACAATTCGAACTAACGACACCATAATGTTTTTACTTATTTTGTTTTCTGTTGCTTGAAACATTTTATTTTCTAAGTTTCACCGGCATATCATCCGCAAAACTGGTGGCGATTTCGTCCGCGCGTTCGTTATATTTGTCGCCGTTGTGCCCCTCGACATAATCCCATTTTGGTTTTAGCTCCTGCGTCAATTTATACAATTCTTCCCAGAGTTCGCGGTTCAAAACCGGCTTCTTGGCGGCATTTCGCCATCCGTTCCTCTCCCAATTAAAAATCCACTCAGTAATTCCTAAAATCACGTATTTTGAATCGGAAATAATTTCTACATGAGCATTTAACTTATGTTTTTTAATATACTTCAGCGCTTCTATCGGCGCGGTCAGCTCCATCTGATTGTTGGTTGCATAATCTGCTCTTCCGCCCAATTCAAAAATCTTTTTATCAGCTAGAAAAACCACTCCCCAACCCGCCGGCCCCGGATTCCCTCTGGCCGCGCCGTCAGTATAAATTTTTATTGCATTTTTTTTCATAATCATATTATATCAACTACCCTCAATCTTAGCTGTTCTCTTCCCCCGAATCTCGAGAGATCAAAGGTGGCGAGCAAATTTGCGCTAACTCCCTCGGATAAAGTTTTTTCAAAAGAATCATGGTTGGAGAAAAAAGAAACAGCTTTGGCCTCCCCGGATGCATCGGAAAAACTGATTTCCAGGTGTTCGCCCGAACCGTTTTTCCCGAACTTTTTTATTTTTTCTATCTTGACGTTAGGAAAGAGAAAGGCGGGCTTATGATTACCCAGTCCGAAAGGCGACATTTTTTCTATCTCGCGCCAATTCTTCATATTTACCGCGGAAAGGTCGGACTTGATGTCATAATTATTTTCCTGCCCTGAACTAAGTGAAGGATCTTTTTTAACTTTTTTGAAAGAAAGAGACAGGGCTTCCTCCAGAAAATGAATTTTTTCACTGTGCACCGTGAACCCCCCTGCGAGCTCGTGGCCGCCGAATTCTATAAAAGATTCGCGCGTCTCGGTCATAAGTTCCACCACCGAGACCGAGCCATCGCTCCGGCAAGAACCCTTGATGCAATCATTCTCGTCTTTGCCCCAGACAAAAACGGGCTTTTGGTGCTCATCCGATAATTTTCCAGCCACCAGCCCCAAAACGCCGATTCGCCATTTGGGATTGCCTATTACTATCACCTCTTTTTGCTCGTGTGTTTCAAATTTCTTGTGCACTTCACGCATAATGGAAGTAACAATGGTCTTCCTCTCGTCGTTTATTTTTGAAAGATGATCCGAGAGAGCGCCGGCTTCCGCTTCATCTTCGGTCGCTAGAACTTCATAAGCCCGCATTGGATCATCCATGCGGGAGGCAGCGTTTAATCTAGGCGCAATCATAAAACCGATATCGTCCTCCGACAAATGTCTCTGATCAATATTCATTTTGGCTAGAAGTTTTTGCAAGCCCGGGCGGGGAGACTTTTTCAGAACCTTCATACCGAAATACGCCATAGCTCGATTCTCGCCCGTCAAAGGAACCATATCGGAGAGCGTCGCCAACCCCGCCATATCCAGCATCCATTTTTCCGCTCCTTCTTTGATTTTGAAGTATTCCCCGTATTTTTTTACAAAACCCTGCGCTAATTTGAAAACAACCCCCGCTCCGCACAACATTTTTTCAGGGTAATCATCTATTTTGGGATTTAAAATGGCAAAAGCATGGGGCAAATCAAAGGAAGTAAGCCCTCCTTCGCCAAGGCTTCGGATGGGCAAGTGGTGATCGGTAATTATAACGTCCATGCCTAAAACTTCCGCTTGAGTCACTTCCGCCACTGCGGTAATTCCCAGATCAACTGTTAAGAGCAGTTTGGTTCTGGCATCGCCGAACTGTTTTATCGCATCGAGATTAAGTCCATATCCCTCGGAGTTTCTTTGAGGTATATAAATCTCGTAATTTTTATATCCCAGCAATTCAAACAAATCTTTTAAAATCACCGCCCCGGGTATGCCATCACAGTCATAATCAGCATAAATTATTGTCTTTTCTTTTGCCTCGATCGCCTCAAATATTCTGACGCAGGCTTTTTCCATATCCCTCATCAAAAAAGGGTCGTGAAAATCCCGCTTATAATCCGGATTCAAAAAAAATTCGGCTTGACCTGAATCGGAAATTCCCCTTTTCTCTAAAAGCATCCTTAATAATTCTCCGTATTTCTGCATATATGTTAGAATTATAGCATGGAACAGGAATGTATTTTTTGCAAAATTTCGAAGGGAGAAATACTCAGCGCAAAAGTTTATGAAGACGAAAAATTTTCTGTTTTTCTCGACATCAAGCCGGTCTCTGACGGACATTTGCTTATTATTCCAAAAAAGCACATTATTTGGATGCAGGAAGCGGATGACGAAATAATTTCCAAAATATTTAAACTTACAAAAAAAATGATGTTAGCGCTTAAAAAAGGGCTTCCCTGCGATTATGTACAAATGTCTGTGGTTGGAAATGAAATTCCGCATTTTCATATCCATTTGATACCAAGACATTATGGGGATAATTTCCGTAATTTTCCTACCAAAGAATACAAAAAAGGGCAGGAAGAAGTAATAACCAAAAAGATTAAAGAGGCTATTGCGTAAGCGCCTTGAGTGCCGGGAGTTCTTTCCCCGCCAAAAATTCCAAAGTGGCACCACCCGCCAAGCTGACATGCGAGTAGTCATTTAAATTTCCGTATCTCCGCGCGACATCGATAGTGTCCCCGCCGGCGATAATAGTCTCTCCTTTGGAATTTTTCATGGCATCAAACACGGCTTTTGAACCTTGCGCGAATTTTTCGTCTTCAAATTTGCCCATCGGGCCGTTGATAAAAATGGTTTGAGAACGATTGATAATATCGGAGAATTCTTTCTGCGTTTTCGGCCCGATATCAAGCGCCTCCCATCCTAGAGGAATTTCTTCGGTAGTTATAATTTTCTCCGATACGCCGTCCGAAATAATGAGATCCCCGGGAATTATAATTCTTTTACCCAACGATTCGGCTTGTTTTAAGATATCTCGCGCGCTCTCCACCCAATCTTTTTTTTCACGCTTAATTTTATCCACAAAAACGTCTTCAACAAAAGACGACCCTATCATGCGTCCTTGTGATTTCAAAAAAATATTTGCCACCGCTCCGCCGACCAAGACAGTGTCCGCTATGTGTAACAAATTTCGAATAGCTTCCACTTTGTCGGAAATCTTCGCTCCGCCGATAATTACCGTAAGCGGCCTCGTCGGGTTTTCCAGAAGGTTGGATAACATCTCAACCTCACTTTGAAGATAAAGTCCAGCCACGGACGGCAAATGCCGTTCGATGCCGGTGGTGGAAGAATGCATTCTGTGCGCCTGCGGAAACCCGTCAAAAACAATCAAATCTTTGCCCCGGCAGAGCTTTTTGGCAAATTCGTCATCGTCGGTCATTTCTTCACTGTGAAATCTCACGTTCTCCAACATTAAAATGTCTCCGGGGTTCATTTGAGAAATCTTTTCTTCAACCGAGGAACCGATGCAGTCATTTACTTTTCCAACCGGATAATTCAAAAGTTCGGAAAGTTTTCGGGCGTGCGGGCCAGTGCTAAGTTTCTCCACGATATGGCCGTCGGGGCGACCGACATACGTAAGAATTATGATTTTGCAATTTTCTTTCAATAAATATTGCAGGGTTGGAAGTGTCGCCTTAATGCGCGAGTCATCGGCAACTTGGAGCACTCCATTTACCTCCTTTACTTCAATATCGTAAGGCGCGCGATAAAGAATGGTTTTGCCGGTCAAATCAACGCTGTCTAAGGTTTTGAGCTTCATCATATTTTTTCAGCTATTGTTACAATCTCTGAAAACTTTTTCGCATCCAAAGAAGCCCGGCCGGGCAGCAGTCCATCCACGCCCCCATTTTTCAAAAAGCCCTCGGCGTCTTTGTCGTTAACCGAACCGCCGTAAATAATCCTCATTTTGGATGCCTCCCCGCCGAATTTGTCGGAAAGAATTTTGCGGATGAAAATAGCCATCTCTTTGGAATCCTCGGGGGTGGCGTCCTTGCGACCGGGGGTGCTCGAAATCGCCCAGACCGGCTCGTAGGCGACAATTATTTTTGAAACCGAATCTCTGGAAATCCCGGCCAGGCATTCTTCTAGCTGTGTCTTAACCAAGCCGAAATATTCATGATTCTCATCGCGCATATTTTCTCCCACGCACAAGATAGGTCGAAGTCCCGCCGCTAGCGACGATTTTATTTTTTTATTGATACTCCCATTGTTCTCCCCCAGGGCACGCCGTTCCGAGTGCCCCAGAATGACATATCTGACGCCGGCATCATAAAGCATTTGTCCGGATATCTCTCCAGTAAAAGCTCCCACCTCGCCCCAAAAAGCGTCCTGTGCGCCCAGAGATATTTTTCTGGACAATTTTTTCAATTCTTCCAAGTACAAAAACGGTGGGCAGACGATTATCTCTGTTTTTTTAAGCCGGGAAACATTTTTTGCTATCGCCCCGAATAACTTTTCCGCTTCTTTCAAGGTAAGCGGATTCATTTTCCAATTGCCGATAATTATTTTTTTTCTCATACATTTATTCAACTTCCTTCCAACTTTTAATATTCCATCCGCCGGTAGGTCCGGAGGTAAAAAGTGTGCTGGCTAAACCGGACAAATAATTCACCTCCGCGCTGTTATCTACAATAATCTTATTCCCCACCACTTCGTTCAATTCGACATTGTTATTGAGATGCACCGTGCCGTTCTGGGCATTTACCAGTATGGCACCGACATTGTTCAAAATCTCCAAAGCGTTTGCACCGGAACATCCGGAAGGGCAAGAGCTGGTTGTTGCCAGCAATACATAGGACCCTTCACTACCAGAACCGAAAAATTCAACGAGGTTGTTCAAAGTCACCCGTCCATCGGTAATAATGATACCCCCTGTGGCCCCGTAGGAACTGCTTAAAGAAACGTGGGCGCCATTGTTGGTAGTAATATTTCCAACCACATAAATAGTGCCGGTAATGGTCAAATCGGCGTTAATGGCCAAATTACCGGTGATTTTTTTAGAACCTAAGGTAGTTGCTTCCGAAATAGTCAGGTCCCCTTCAATCGGATCCCCGTTTATGTTGGCATCAGCTTTCCACTTGTCAATCATGACTTGGGTGATGGGCATATCAATTGCGACAGGATCGGACTGCGATGTATCGCAAGATTTATCGTTGCCGGTACCGGTTTGACAATAAAGATTGCCGGCAATAGTAGAATCAATGACGTTATGAGCTCGGGCATCGCCTATACCTGCTGTCCCTATGTCGATGTTATTGATAAGACCGGAAGCCCCGGCAGAAAACGCGGATCCGGTAATGGTGGCACCATTGGCCCCTTCTATGGTCCCGTTGGAATAAACATTGCCATTGACCACCGCATTGCCGAGTTCAAAACCGCCAACGCCGGCCTGAATGCCATAACTGAAAGAAACCCCGTCTCCGGTATCCAATACAAGTTCACTTTTTCTCTGGTAGGAATTTATGTTACCTAGAGAAGTAATGGTTTTTTCGTTATAGCCGGAATCGGTAATGGTCGTCATGACGGTATTTTCATCAAGGGTTATGGAAGTCGGAGAACTTATCGGTTTCGCATTTTTCAACCTGAAGTACGCGTCTTCGTTCCCCGACTCGGCTAGAAAATACGATCTTTTTGAATTTAAATTCACGTTGGCATTTTTAAATTCGCGAACCGTGGGCGACACCAGTCCGGAAATTATAGCCAAGGAAATAAAAAGAAAGAAAATAACAGATATCAACATAGCGGCACCTCTATTCCTTTTTGTTTTATTGAAATTTCTCTTCATGTAATTCGTTAAAACTGTTCCGGACATTATTGATAATTTCCCCTCAAAACAATTGTATTGTAAAAATCCTGCGTACGGTTCAGGGTATCGCTGGCAGACTTGACGGTAAAAAATATTTTCACCGCTTTCCCTTTGGGAGTGGTTATCTGGGTAAAGGCCAGATCGGAAATAGTCACGTCCGACGCATTCAAATTACCGGTGAGGATATCATTCTCCAAAAGCCGAATATCGGAGCCTGAAAGCAAAAATTCTATTGTCTTATCGGCTCCCCCACTATCTTTGGTATTGAGCTTCAAATTATTCGCGCTGATCGTGTTGATGTCGTAAGAGGACCTGACTTCCCGCGATATTCTCTCCATAATATTTCCACTTCGTGTCAATTCCGCCTGCCTAGTAACTTCTTTAAATGACTTGGTCATTATAATCATCGCATCGATAACCACCAAAGAAAGGATAGAAAAAAGAGTAATATAAAAAAGAAGTTCCAGTATGGCATAACCTTTGTTCTGTTTATTTTTTTTGCAAATTTTTATCATGATTTTATTTAAGAAAAAATATCCATTACATAAAACCGCAGGGTTTTGGTTACCGTGACCCCTCCTTCCGGCCAAGATACGGTAACGGTAACTAATTTTGTTCCGGGGTCGTCGGCACCGTTCTCCTCGATATCTTTAGTGATATTGTCGCGATTTACGTTTGTTATGCTGACGGTACGAGTGAAAATACCTACAGTATTGGGCGTTTCCAACAACATCCATGTGCCGGCGGAGAAAGTCGGATAATAATTTATATCGACAACCAGAGAAGAAATATTGGCCCAGGCGTTGTCTCTAGATATGCGCACGGCTTCCGCCCCTTCTTCCAGCAAAAATGACGCTTGGGTCGCATGAAGAGCTTGCCTCGAAACATAAATGGATTTTTGGGAAACCGCCATCGCGGCCAGGATGGAAACGGTGATAATCGAAACAGCCACCAATATTTCAATTACCATAAATCCGCGATTTTTAATATTTTTTTTCATTTCAATAAATAAGCTTGGAGACTAATTTACGCTGGAAGCGCCGGTAGCGGAGATCGTAATTATTTTGGAATAAGAAGTTGTGGAAACGGTGACAGTGCCTGTCTTGCTCGGCATTCCAGAAAGACGATTAAAATACATATCCCCGGAATCCCCGCTGATCCCCCCCAAGGTAACATTGGAAATATTCGCGGGTGCTGTAATATTTATCGTTTGATTGTTTACATCATCGACAGAAAAAATCTTGCCTTTAAAAATTATAACCCGATCCGATTGAAAACGCACACCGTATTCCGAAGAGTCGACGGATGCCAGTGTTTGAGATCTGGCCCTTTCCAGGACGGACAAAACGTCACCGACCGCGCTTTTCTGTGTTTGCATTTCCCGTGTCTTCGAAAACTGCGGAAGAACGATTGAAAAGATTATGCCAAGCACGGCAATCACCACCAATAATTCGACAATAGTCATCCCCCGTTTATAATGATTAATCATAATATTATTATATACTTCCTAAAATCGAATATAGCGGCGAAATCATTGAAATGGCAAAAAATCCGACCGCGGCGCCGATGAAAATCATTAGGATGGGTTCGATAATCGTGGATAGGTTTTTTGTCTTGTTTTCAATTTCTTCCTCATAAAATAAGGCAATCTGCAGCAACATATCGGATAATTTTCCGGTTTCCTCCCCCACTTCTATCATTTCCGACATCATTACCGGATAAAGTTTGGGGTTCGCTTCAAACACTTTGGAAAAGGAAGCGCCTTTTTCCACCACTTCTCTCGCTTCTCTCAAGACCTTTTTATAATAAATATTTTGTACCACATCTTCGGTTATTTCCGCCGCCCGCGTTATGGAAACGCCGGAAAGCAAGAGTGAGGACATCGAGCGGGCGGTCCTAGCGGTATTTAATTCTTTTGCTAAGTTGCCGATTATCGGAATTTTAATAATGGCAAAATCAATATACTTTGCCATAAATTTAGCGCGGAAAAGCGCGAAGAGGCCAAACCACGAAAGCGAACATCAGAACACCGATTATAATCATCGCGGAAAAAATCACTCCGGGATAGATAAGCGCTCCGCGTATTTTTTTAGTCAAAGAATTTGATTTCTCTAAATTCATTCCGATGTCGGAAAGCGCGCCGGCTAGATTGCCGGATTCTTCACCGGCCCGGGTCATTGAGGTAAAAAGCTTCGAGAAAACGGCGGGAAATTTTGCAAGACCCTGGGAAAGCGTCTCGCCGGCGTTTATGTCGCCGCTTAAGGATACCAGAATCTTGCTCAGCGCCGGATTCTTGGTCTGTTTTTTTAGAACCGACAGGGCCCGGGAAAGCGAAAGCCCGGCTCTGATCATCTCACTTAAATTTTTTGTCAGAATAATCTGCTCGCTGACGCTTACTCTGGAAAAAAAATTTGGCAATATTGAGAATTTCCCGACAAGATTTTTGCTCTTTTCCGTAATCGACAGCGGGATATCACCGCGAGACCGAATATCCCGAGCCAAAGAAAAACGATCGGGAGCTTCCAGTACGCCTTCGGAAATTTCACCTGTTTTTGATTTTGCGCTATAAGAAAAAAGCATAGCTGTTTTTATTCGGAAACAACGCGAAATACCTCCTCCAGAGTGGTCACGCCCAATACCGTCTGGAAAATTCCATCCTCAATCATTGTCATCATCCCCTCTTTTTTCGCCTGCGCTTCCATATCGTCCTGCGAACTGCCTTTAATAATCATTTCTTTAAGGGTAGACGTGACTTTCAGCACTTCATGCATTCCGACCCGTCCCGAATAGCCGTCTTCAAATTCACTGCTTTTGACCGGTTTATAAAAAGGGATTTTATCCCATGTATCTTTCGCTCCCACGATTTTTTCAACCTTTAAAAATTCAAGCATTCTGTCCAGGTCAACAACTTTTCCGAGATTTTTTATTTCTGCCGGCGACAAAAAATATTTTTCTTTATTGGGAGTAAGTTTGCGCACCAACCTTTGCGCGATAATCATTTTGACGGTTGCGGTTATCAAAAAAGGCTCAGCCCCCATATCTATCAATCTGGGAATAGCCCCGGCCGCGGAATTGGTGTGGATAGTCGACAAAACCAGGTGCCCGGTCAGCGAAGCGTTAATCGCCAACCCCGCCGTCTCGCCGTCGCGGATTTCCCCCACCATCACTATGTCCGGATCCTGACGCAAAAGCGAGCGAAGTCCGTTGGCAAAAGTCAGTCCGATCTCCGGTTTGACCTGCGTTTGATTAACCCTTGGCATTTGATATTCGATTGGATCTTCTACAGTGGAAATGTTAACTTCTGGTCTGTTTAAAATATCAAGCATAGTATAAAGAGTGGTCGTTTTTCCGCTTCCGGTCGGTCCGGTAGCCAGTACCATTCCGGTTTTAAGTTTTAAAGAACTGTGGATCCGCTCTAGCCCCTCCCCGTGGAAACCGAGAGTTTCCAAAGAAAAACCATGCGCGTTTTCTTTTAAAATTCTGATAACCGTTTTTTCTCCGAAGAAAGTTGGCAGGGTAGAAACGCGGAAAGAAATTTTTTCTCCATTCTGTTCTATCTTAAATCTGCCGTCTTGAGGCAATCTTTTTTCATCCAGCTTCAAATTAGACAGCACTTTAACCCGGGCAGTTATGCCAGCGCCGGCATTTTTATCCAAAACCATCGCATCGTGCAAAATGCCATCTATCCGGTAGCGCACTGTCAGTTCTTTTTCCCCGGGTTCAATGTGGATATCGGATGCATTCTGCAAGATGGCGTGAAAAATCAGGGAGTCAACAATTTTTACCACCGGTAAATCTTCCGCCATTTCTTTCAGCTCGGTTTCAGATTTTTCTCCTTCCTCTTTGGAAAAAACCTTGAGCGAGGTTGATTCTTTTTGAATAATGTTTTGGAACTCGGCCGTCAGGCTTTGCCGGTACTGCACAAGAACAAATCGGATGGAGGAAGTATCTGTCAGCCGGGGCAGAATTTTCAACCCAGAACGTTTTTTGATAAAATCGATTACCGGCAGATCGTCAACGTCCAACATCGCCACTTCCAAACTATTCTCGCTTTTTTTATAGGCGACAATATTATAATTGCGCGCTATCGGCTCGGGAATGAGGGAAAGCACGGAAAAATCTATCTTTTGGCTGGCCAAATCAACGAAGGGTATGCCCAAAACATGAGCTTCTATCCTCTTCAGATCCGCTTCGGATATTTTCCCTTCGGAAAGCAGAATATTCCCGACTTTCTGCTTTTTTTCTTCGGCTTTTTTAGACACCTCTTCAAAGTCCGCTTTAGAGACCAGCCCGGATTCCAAAATAAATTTCTTTAATTGTTCCTCGTTCATTTGCATCAGCTTATAGTATAGCAAAAAAATCCCCCGAACGGGGGATTTTTTTGCTAGTTTTCTTCAAATATCGGTTTTTTATTAACCGTAATTGTTACTTGATCCGACTGACTGCCACAGGTAAATGTATAGGTAGTGGTTGCGGTAGGACTGACGGTTGTACTGCCGGAAGGAAGTCCTCCATTGTCAAAATTCGTGCCTGTACAATACCCTTCTCCAATCCAAGTAAGTACCGCTGAATCGCCTGAAACTATCGCCGTCTTATCAGCGGAAATATCAACACAACCGGGTTCACTGCAGCCGGCATCATAAGTGCAAGGAAGTGGACCTCCTGCATTATTAGCCGCCGGATCTTGGCAAGAAGGTTCGGGGGGTATTTCACAAGCAATAACAGCAACACATTGAGCCCCGTCCCAAGATGTACCAGATGCACAACTAGCGGTAACAGTACTGCGGGCCAGTTCAATCGCATTGTTGTAAAGATAAAGATTTCTGTAACTGAAAGGAATGAGGACCGATTGACTGCCCGAATTCCCATTGGCAATTATTCAACCGACGGCACAAGGGTGCCAGACATTGATGAGGTAACCTGACACATGCTGCCATTCCATTTGGTACCTGAGGCACAAGAAGCATTTATGTTTGCGGAATCAAGAATAGTAGGAGTACCGTTGATATTATGATAGAGGAAGAAAGTGCTTGCTCCGTAGAGAACGGTATTGTTAATGTTGCCGGATGTGCTGTAAGAAATATGAGTGCCATTTGGATTATTTCTTGTAACTTCTGTGTTCCCGGCAGTAAGATCCGCGGTAGTCCAAGCCACTGATGAGTTACAGGTGGAAGCGCCTCCGGAAATAGTACAAGAAGAAGCAGAGATGGAACCAGAAGGACAGGCAGCCGCGGTGCAAGTTTGAGTCGATGGACCAACACAATCCGCTCCTCCGTATGCGGGGAAAGGATTATTGCAGTAACGAGTTTGTGTCCCTTCACAACCGCAAGCTTCCGCGCTGCACGTGCTCCAGTCGCTCCAACCACCGTCAACAGCAGAATTACAAGCACTGCCGGTCCAAGTGGTACCGGAAATACAACTGGAAGTCGCGGTAACTTGACCAAGAAGTTCTGAATTATTGTAGAGATAAAAAATCCTGCTGCTGTACGGTACGGCAAAAGGTTGGCTGCCTGAATTTCCATTCACATTTGTCATTCCAACAGCAGTTACAGCTGAAGTACCGACAGGATTTACTGTGTTCCAAGTGAGGGTTACGTTGCAGCTGCCGGCCCCGGAAGGAATTGTGCAGGAGACAGGATCGGAAATAATCGTACCGGACATAAAGGTAACGGAAACGGTACAGTTGCCGGTAATTGCACCGGTTGTGTATGTACTACCGACAAGCGTCCCGGCGGGACAAGTGCCTCCGATCGAAGATATGTATTTACCTGCGTCCGGAGTAATAGTGAAGGATTTTGTGGAACCGTAGTTAACCGTTTGCGGAGTATTTGGCGAGATAGAACCCCCCGCTCCGGCGCTAGGAGTGACAGTGTAGGAGTTCAAAGTAAATGTGGCCGACACCGTGCAGTTTGAGGTAATCAATCCAGTCGTATAAGTGGTGTCTACAAGCGTCCCGGCGGGACAAGTGCCTCCGATCGGAACAACAGTCGCATACCCAGCATTCGGAGTGATGGTGAAAGTCGTGGCGGAACCGTGGCTGACTGTTTGAGTAGCCGGAGAAATTGTTCCGCCGGCACCGGCAGCGCCGGTAACAGTGTAGGAGTTAGGTGCACAGATAGTTCCGTTCCAGGTAGTACCGGCAGCGCAGGCAGCGGAGACCGTGATTTCGGCCAGATCAACAAGCACCTGGGGTGATATTCTCTCGCCTATTGTGAGAGTAAAAGTTCTGCTGTTATAAGGTACGGAAAAAGATTGGGTACCGGAATTGGCGTTCACTCCCAAATTCACAGTGCTCATTCCTGTCCCATACATCCATGTTCCATCTTTGGCTGGAGGACGATTTATCACTGTCCAGCTAAGATCAACATTGCAGCTGTTTTGCCCGGACGTAATGGTGCAGGAAGTTGGGTTGGCAGTAAGAGTGCCAGAAGTAAATATCACTGATACTGTGCAGTTCCCGGCAATCGCCCCGGTCGTGTAGATGTAAGCAGCGCTTTCAGGATAAGTTGGACTACCATTACATCCAGAAGCTAGGGCTGTATATCCCGCATTCGGAGTTATGGTGAAAGTCGTGGTTGAACCGTAAGGAATTCCTATCCTGGAAGACGGAGTAACGGCGCCTCCGCTGGTAGCTGAAGTGGAAACAGTGTAAGAATTCAGAGCAAATGTCGCCGCGCAACTTTGGGAAGCATTCATCGTAACCGAACCGTCAGTGCAGTCCGCATCTCCGCTCCAGCTGGAGAATGATGAACCAGTATCGGGGGTAGGGGTTAGAGAAACTGAAGTTCCGTAGTCGAATGCGTAAGAACAAGTTGCCCCACAATTAATGCCGACCGGACTGGAAGCGACGATTCCCGAACCGGTGCCGGATTTGGAGACAGTAAGAATATTTGTGCCAATTGTAAATGAAGCAACAACTGTGCAATTAGCGGTAATTGCCGCAGTGGTGTAAGTATTGCCGGCAAGTGTTCCCCCGCATGTTCCCCCAACCGGAACAGATATTGAATAACCAGCATTGGGAGTAATTGTAAAAGTTGTAGTTGAACCATAGTTTACGGATTGCGGAGTGCTAGGGGAAATTGTTCCGCCGGCACCGGCGCTAGGAGTAACAGTGTAGAAATTTAACGCGCAAGCGCTTCCGTTCCAAGTGGAACCAGTAATACAACTAGATGTCGCGGTGGCTGAATCAAGTTCAATGGCATTGTTGTAAAGGTAGAAGATTCGGCTGGAATACGGGACGGTTAAAGATTGAGTGCCTGACTGGGGAGTGGTTAAAGTATTAGTAACATTTACGTTGGTCATTCCGTTCGCAGTGATGGCGGTCGGGGTTGCTTGAGGATTGGTTATGCTCCAATTTAGATTTATGCTACAGCTGCTGGCCCCCGATGCGATAGTGCAAGCGGAAGTTGCGGGAGAGAGGGTGCCGGACATCGGACCAGCCAGCGTCGTGCACGTCACATCGCTACCGTAGGAAGTGCCCATGCTGTTGGTGGCATAAGCGCGGATGTGATAAGTGATGCTAGTGGAAAGTCCAGTCATTGTGCTGTACCATGGACCGCCGATCGCCCAGCCGTCGGTTGTTTTATTGTTGGAGGTGGTTGGATTGCTAGTCGTGTTCCAGGCAATGCCGCTGACGGTAACCGTTGCTCCGCCGTTTGAGGTTACATTTCCTCCGTTGGTCATACTATTGGAAGTGATGCTAGTACAGGAAGAATTTGTAGTAACGGTAGGTTTAGCCGGTGTCGTAAATGTCTGCTGATTGCCGAATGCTGTCCCCCCGCTATTGGTAGCGTAAGCACGGACGTAATAGGTGGTACTGGGCTGCAACGTCTGTACCATATTGCTTACAAACGAGCCGGTGCCTGACCCGTCGGTGGTGTGGTTGTTTGAAAGATCGGGATTTTGATTTGAATCAATGGTTACACCTCGAGCTGTTACTGATGCTCCACCACCCACAGCTACGGTTCCCCCACTGGTAAAACCACTGGTAGTGACATTGGTTATTGAAGCAGTGGTAATGGAAGGGAGAGTTGTAAACACTACTTCATTCCCATATGCCGTACCGACACTGTTAGTGGCATAAGCTTTAATATAATAAGTTTTGTTGGATGTCAGTGGTGAGTAATTGCTGACGAATGAACCGATGCCTGTTCCATTGCTAGTGGAGTTATTTGTAAGGTCAGGATTAGTATTTGAATCAATGACAATACCTCTGGCTGATACCGTTGCTCCTCCATCAGAGGTTACATTCCCTCCGCTAGTGACACTACTTGAAGTGATGTTGGAAGCGGCGGCGGTGGTAACGGTGGGAATGTCGGCAGGGCTAACGTTAACCACCACCTGCATATCATCCGTATCTGTTAGTCCCCCATTGTCGGTTGCAGTCAAACGGAAGACATAAGTGCCGGCTGTTGTTAGTCCGGTAATATTAGTCGTGAGAGAAGAAGGACTGGAAATGGAATATGTGCTCGGGCCGGAAACTTTTGACCACGATGTGCTGGCGATAGTTCCATCCGAATCGGTAGCTGTTCCAGTAACGGAAACTGAACTGGTCGGTAGAGTGATTGACTTGTCCACTCCGGCGTTGGCGGTGGGCGCGGCATTGACGTTTACAATAATTTGATTGGAAGTCGCCGTAACAGTCGTGTATGTAGTATTTCTGCATTGAACATAGTAGGCGTATGTGCCGGCGGCGCTGGCGGAAGAATATACTATCGGACTGCTGGCTTGATATACCGTAAGAGGCGACGATATGTTGTCCAGCAGACGGCATTCAGTTGTTCCGGTATTGGTAGTAGGAGTGTAAGCGAAAGAAACATTAGTGCTTGGATTTTTTGTGTAGGGAGTTGTGGCCGAAACTGAAACAGTGACGGCGGTAAAAGTCGCCGTGCAGGTTTTGCTGGCATTCATCGTAACTGAACTATCAGAACAATCCACGTCCCCGCTCCAGTCGGCAAAAAAAGAGTTGGCGCCGGGTGTGTTGCCTAATGCAACCACAACTCCGGAATTATAGGTTCCGGCTCCAGTAGTTGTTCCCGAACCGGTGCCAGCGGTATTGATGGTAAGGGTATAAGTCGAAAGCGTCGTAAACGTCCCATCAGCTGAATACCCCGTGCCGGTAGAATTTGTGGCATAACCGCGATAATAGTAAAAGATGCCGGGAGATAGACCGGTTCGAGAATGAGAAAATACACCAGTCGTCGTTCCCCCTTCGGCCAAACAGTTAGTTGTTGGACTAGCTGTTGTTCCCCAACAAGTGCCACGGGCGGAGATGGAGGTAGGATAACCTAAGTCGGTAACGTTGGCTCCGAGTGTCGCGCTGGTGGTGGTAATGGAAGAAACAGTGGGAGAGATGACGGTAGGAACGGCAAAGGCCGTGCATTGGCTTCCGTTCCATTCAGTGCCGGAGGCGCAGGAAGCCGTCGCCGTAGCTTGAGCCAGCAGTTGCCCGTTGTTGTAGAGGTAGAAAGTGCGGGATCCGAAATCCACGCGATAGGTGTCGGGATTGGCAGCCGTATCGGTATTGGAATTTCCCGTAGCCACAGTAATATTTGTAGGAGTTGTAACAGCAGAAGTAGTAATGGGATACTGCGTATCCCAAGTAAGGGTGGTGTAGCAACCCATGCTTCCTTCAGCCACTGTGCAATTTGTAGCGGAAAGCGTACCCGTCATTTGAGCTAGTGTCGTAAACGTCACATCAGCACCATAGGAAGTACCTTCACTGTTCGTGGCGTAAGCGCGGACATGGTAAAGAGTGCCAGGAGTTAACCCGGT
>Ga0075950_107_pt1 | contig 56025 bp, 60 predicted proteins | sample RifGroA2_FD_68014 | JGI IMG/M metagenome (GOLD analysis project Ga0075950, IMG submission 68014) | Parcubacteria (Nomurabacteria) bacterium GW2011_GWA2_43_15 | reverse complement strand
TATGTCCGAAGAATTATTTATCACGAAGACCTTTTTCCAGAGCTTGGGCGCGTCGTTTGTTCTGGGGTTGGTCAGTTATCTCTCCTTGAACGCTCTTTCGCCGGTTTTCGGCACCACCACATTCTTGGGCATATTTTTCCAGGGCCTTATTTCCGGAGTTATGGGAGTATTAGCGGCCACTGCTGTTTTGTATTTACTTCAGAACGAGGAATTGCGCGATCTCTTAAAAGCCTTGAGGACTAAATTCTGGCGCGCCAAAGTTCTCGCTCCGTCTCAGGAAGAGCTTTAAAATCTCCTTATTTTCTGCTAGACTGGAAATATGTATAATAAGAAGTCTTCAACACTTAAACGCATTCTTTCGCTTCTCCAAGATCGCAAGAAAACGATTGCTTTTTTGTTTATTCTTATAACTCTATCTCAAATAGCAAGTATTGCCGTGCCCTTTGTTTCAAAAATTATAATTGATTCTTTGACGGAATTTATTAAAAATGGAGGAACTTTGCCTTTATCTACGCTTGCTTATTGTTCTGCAGGAATTTTAATTCTTACGTTGATAAGTAGCGCATTGCTGTCAAGTTATAATTTTAATCTTTTCCAAATGGTAACAAAACTAGAAGATAAAGTTAGAAACCAAACTTTGGGAAAGTATTTACAACTTCACTCATTGTTTCATCACGGAGTTTCAAGCGGTCAAATTATAGGGCGCATTGACCGCGGGGGTACCTCTGTTTACATTATTGTGTATGAAATTATTGGACAGAATTTTATTCCACCCATAATTATTTTTATAGGAGCTTTTGCCGCGCTTTTATATTCAAATATATGGATTGCGTTAGCCATTGTCATTCCGTTTCCAATATATATATTAGCTACTCGTAATATTGCTAATAAAATTTACTTAATTGAACAAAAAGCCAACGATGCCTTTGAAAATATTTCAAAAGAAATGTATGACGTGGCAGGTAATGTACAGACGGTAAAAAAGTTTTCCCAGGAAGAAAAAGAAACGCAAGATAATCGTAATTCTCTCTTAAATGCCCGCAAAATCCAATATACCGCCGAACGTCTGTGGTCACATATTGAAAATATTCAGGCCATAATTTCTACAACCGGTCGTGTTGCGGTATTGGCTCTTTCAGCTTGGTTTGTTTTACAAGGTACAGCGACTATCGGACAGTTTGTGTTGTACGTTACTCTTCAAAATATGGCATATCAGCCATTATCCAGTCTTGGGTCGCTCTTTACTCGGATGAGAAGAAATATGACACGAGTAGAACGCCTGTTTGCTGTGCTGGATGAGCCTTTACGTGTGACGGATACACCTAATGCTTTTAATTTACCTCCTCTCCAAAAACAGATTGAATTTAAAGATGTCTCTTTTTCATATCGGGGCGATAAGGAATGGGCACTCAAAGACATCAATGTTATTATTCCTGCCCATACTACTTGTGCGCTTGTTGGGAGATCGGGAAGCGGTAAAACAACTTTTATTAATTTACTTTTGCGTTCGCATGATCCACAACGTGGCAATATTTTAATTGACGGATTTGATATTAGTAAAGTAACGAAAGTAAGTTTACGCGAGCAAATAGCTGTTGTTCCACAGGAAGTAGATTTGTTTTCTAGAACAGTTGTACAAAATATAGCTTATGGAAGGGGTAATATTAGTAAAGAAAAAATCGAAAATGCTGCTAAAACTGCTCTGGCCCATGACTTTATTCTTAAACTTGAACAAGGGTATGATACCATTGTTGGCGAGAGGGGAGTCAAGCTCTCCGGCGGAGAACGCCAAAGAATTGGTATCGCTCGCGCAGTTCTACGTGATCCAAAGATTTTAATTTTAGACGAAGCGACCAGTCATCTTGATACCGAAAGCGAACAGATTATCACTCGCGCTACGGATGCGCTCGTTAAAGACCGTACTTCGCTTATTATCGCTCATCGTCTTTCTACGGTTATTAATGCCGATAAAATATTAGTGTTTGGTGGGGGAAAAATAGAAGCAATGGGAACGCACGTCGAATTATTACATTCTAGTTCTACTTACTTGCGATTGTATTCTTTGCAGTTCGCGGATGAGAACGTGGAAGATAACAACGAAGAATAAATTTATGAATTTAGCCAACATCAGAAATTTTTCCATCATTGCGCACATTGACCACGGCAAGAGCACCTTGGCGGATCGGATGCTTGAAATTACTCATACCATAGAGTCGCGCAAGATGCGCGACCAGGTGCTGGATTCAATGGATCTGGAGCGCGAGAGAGGAATTACCATCAAGATGCAACCTGTTCGTATGGTTTACCATGCGAACAGTCCTGAGCGAAGCGAAGGGCAAGAGTATGTTCTAAATCTGATAGACACTCCCGGGCACATAGATTTTTCCTATGAAGTATCCCGCGCCTTAAAGGCCGTAGAGGGCTCTATTTTGTTAATTGATTCTACTCAAGGCGTGCAGGCCCAAACTCTTACTACGCTTGCTATGGCGCGTTTGGATGGGCTTAAAATCATTCCTGTTTTGTCTAAAATAGATTCGCCGTTATCGAGGGTACCGGAGGTAAAAGAGGAAGTGATAAAGCTCTTAAATTGCGACCCAAATGAAATTTTATTGGTTTCCGGCCGTACGGGGGAAGGAGCAGAAAATTTGTTGCGGGAGGTTATAAAGCGTATTCCGGAACCGAAAGAAACATACCCCGGCAGCGAAAATTTGCGGGCGCTTGTTTTTGATTTCAAATATTCCAATCATCGCGGAGTGATAGTTTTTGTGCGGGTGTTGGACGGAAAGGCAGCCAAGGGCGACACTTTACTTTTTGCCGTTTCAAAAGAAAAGTTTACTGCGCTTGAGGTCGGGACTTTTTCTCCGGAAGAAACACCGAAGGATTTCCTTTCCGCCGGAGATACTGGCTATATCGTTACCGGTATAAAAAAACCGGGCATGGCAAGAGTGGGAGACACCGTCACGCTTTTTAAAAATCCCTTGCCGGCATTTCCGGGCTACATGCAGCCATTGCCGGTAGTCTGGGCATCCGTGTTTCCGGAAGATGCGGATGATTTTGCAGAGCTCAAACTTGCCTTGGAAAAATTGAAGCTTTCCGATTCTGCTTTTTCGTACGAGGAAGAATCAAGCGGGTCTTTGGGCAAAGGTTTTCGGTGCGGGTTTTTGGGAATGCTGCATTTGGAAATAATTACCGAGAGGCTGAAACGCGAGTTCAATCTGAAACTGGTCATAACGACGCCTTCTATAACTTATGAAGTTTTGTTAAAAAACGGCAAAAAAGAAAAAATTTATTCCCCTTACTTTTTTCCGGATGACGGTCTTATAGAAAAAGTTTTTGAACCATGGGTAAAATTAAAAATAATCACCCCCGTTCGCTACATTGGCAATATTATGCAAATTATTTTTGACCACGAAGGGGAAGTGGGGGACACGGAGAATTTTGGCGATAACCGTTCTGCCATATCCGTATTGATGCCGCTCCGTGAACTGATGCGAAACTTCTTTGATGAATTGAAAAGCACTTCATCCGGCTATGCTTCTATCTCTTACGAGATAGGGGAAATGCGTGAAGCGAATGTCACCAGGTTGGATATCTTGGTCGCCGATGAGATTGTTCCGGCTTTTTCCAGAGTTGTGGCCAGGAAAAGAGCGGAAGAAGAAGCGGAAAAGGCAGTTGAAAAGCTGGCGGAAATACTTCCTCGGCAGATGTTTACTTTAAAAATTCAAGGGCGCGCACTCGGGCGCATTATCTCTTCTCGCACTCTTTCCGGGATGAAAAAGGATGTAACTCAGCATATGTATGGGGGCGATATTACCCGCAAAATGAAGCTTCGTGAAAAGCAGAAAAAAGGGAAGAAAAAAATGAAAGAAAGAGGCAAGGTAAATATTCCTCAAGATGTGTTTTTGAAGATGATGCGATCTAGCGAAAAATAGGGGAATAGAGCAGTATCATACTTATAATAATCAGTATACTCAACACTCCCCAAACCGCCTGAATTTTCTTTTGATGTTTTTTATGGAAAAGCATATAATGAAAAATTATAGCATAGTTTCCGCGCTATGAGAAATTTTAAACAAGAAAGAAAGTGGAGAAATATAATGCAGTCAAGACCCGTTTTGGCGTTGCTCTGCGTTGTGACATTGGTTTTTGCCTGGAGCGTGCTGCGTTTTTGGAATAAAATGGCGGAAACAAGCAGGAACAGGAAAATGGCCGAAGACAAAGTCGCCGAGCTTAGAAAGCAAAAAGAAAAGCTCTCTGCCGACATTGATAGTTTAAGTACGGATGAGGGCAAAGAAAAAATTTTCCGAGAAAACTTCGGCCTGGCTAAAGAAGGAGAGGACGTAATTATAGTGGTAGAAGACAAAAATCCCCCGGAACCCCAAAAAACCTCCTTCACTTCTAGTTTTTTCTCGTTTTTTAAAAACCTATTTGATTGGTAGAAGTTTGCAGAATTCGCAAGAACCGTTCTTACAAAAAGTTCTCGCGAAAAACCAGGTCTTGTAAACATGTAAGAAGTGTGGTAGTTTGTTTATGGAAAATCTTGGCTAAAGGAGGCCAAAATGCGGATGGAGCTGACGTTGACCGAAGTCGAAGTGAGCAAGGCGAAAGCTGGCGGGAAGGGTCCCACCTTCCGGCCAGTTAGCCGGAACAGGATGAAGTGCAACCAACTTCCCGGACTGGGGCACCTGACCCGTCATCAAGCGGAGTGGGTCAAGAACGTCTGCTGGCCGCGAGCGAGGGTGGCGACGAAGTCGAAACCAGTGGTGCCGCCCCCTGCGAAGCCGAAGCCGGCGGCTCCCCGCGGGTTCCCGTACTACTCCGGCTACTACTACGACTAGACATAGGACATAGGTCGCTCGTCGCCTCCGAGCACCATCAGGGCACAATGTGCCCGGGCCGTGCCTCGCCGCCGGCCTTTTCTTTTTATATTTTATATTGAAAATCTTTCAACTTGTTTATACTCTCCGTTTTTTGCTATAATAAGGGCATGAAAATAGCATTTTTTGAGTCGCCGGCGGTTGATAAGGGCGTGATTAAACAATTACTTGGCGACGTTGAGGTTTCATTTTTTGACGAAAAACTGGATGAAAATACCGTCCGTAAAGCAAAAGATGCCGAAATTATCTCTGTTTTCATTAATTCGGTAATCAGCAAAAATATCATCGACAAACTGCCAAATCTGAAATTTATCGCCACCCGCTCGACCGGTTTTGAGCATATTGATCTTCTATATTGCGCAGAGAAAGGGATAAAAGTTTCCTATGTGCCGTCGTATGGCGACCACACCGTCGCGGAAATCGCTTTTGGGCTCATTTTGAATCTTTCCCGAAACATTTTGAAAGCGAACAACTATATCAGAGCGACATCTAATTTTAATTTTTCCTCTTCTTTTCGAGGTTTCGATTTGAATAAAAAAACAATCGGCGTGGTCGGCACCGGGCGCATCGGCAAAAATGTCGTCAAGATTGCCCGAGGTTTTAATATGAAAGTAGTTGCCTGCGATCTTTATCCGGATTTGGAATTTGCCAAAATAAATAATTTTGAATATAAAAATTTTGAAGAAGTCGTCCAAGAAGCGGATGTTATTTCTTTACATGTTCCGTTCACGAAGGAAAATAGACATATGATAAACAAAGATGTCATTGCCAAGATGAAAAAAGGTGTTTTGCTTATAAATACTGCCCGAGGGTCTTTAATTGACACCCAGGCGCTTATTTGGGGGCTGCAAGAAGGTATTATCGGCGGCGCCGGGCTCGATGTGCTGGAAGAAGAAAGGGAATTGAAAACAGAGAATGAAATTTTTAATGCGGGTAACCCGAAAGACATTAACTACAAAATTTTGACGGAAAACCACGTGCTGATGGATCTGCCGAATGTCATCATTACTCCCCATATCGGCTTTTATACCAAAGAAGCCGAGGCGGAAATAATCAAGACGACAATAGAGAATATCAGAGGATTTATTGATGGTCAGTTTCGGAACTTGGTGAAATAAACATGATAGGACACCAGATAAAAAATTACGACGAACTGGCAACGACTCCGAATCGCATATTGGCGCTCCAACTAATCGAAGCCGGATTGGATGCCATCAATACGGGAAAGGTCGTCAATTCCTCGATATCTCTCAATGAAAATATTTTATCCGTGAAAGGAAAAAAGTTTGATTTGGCTGAATTTGAAAAAATCAAAGTCGTCGGTTTCGGCAAGGCCTCGGCGGACGCGGCGGCAGCGTTGGAAAAAATTCTGGGTTCTAGGATAGAAAAAGGCGTCGTTATCAGCCTGCAGAAAGCGGATTGCGACTTTATTGAAACTTTTGCCGGCGCGCATCCGATACCGAGCCGGGTCAACCAGGAAGCGGGAGAAAAAATATATGAAATAGTCAAAGATTCAACGGAAAAAGATTTAGTAATCGTGCTGGTCTCGGGTGGTGGCTCGGCTCTCCTGTGCTACCCGGAGAGCGAATGCGAGCAGGGGCAGCAGTTGTACAATTCTTTTTTGAAATCCGGAAAAACCATTGCCGAGATAAATACCGTCCGAAAGCACTTATCCTTATTGAAAGGCGGAGGATTGGCGCAAGCGGCCTATCCGGCAACTGTTATTGGGCTCGTTTTTTCCGATATTCCCGGGGATAATTTTGAAAACGTCGCTTCCGGCCCGACTTATCGGGACACCACTACCATGGCTGATGCGGAAAAAATAATCAGGGAAAATAATTTGGGCGATTTCAAATTGATGGAAACTCCGAAGGAAAAAAAATATTTTAAAAAAGTGCATAATTTTGTCCTGGTATCCAATCGGACGGCTCTCCAGGCGATGCGGGAGAAAGCGAAAAATCTGGGGCTCAAAGCGAAAATAATCTCTACGGATTTGTATACCGAAGTCGGGGAAGCAGTGCGGAAAATATTTTCCAAATTTAAAGAAAACTCCGTCATTTTAGTCGGAGGCGAGCCTTCCGTTTCAGTACCTCAAGGCGGAGGCAAAGGCGGAAGAAATCTGCATGTCGGGATTACCGCGTTGCAAAGCGGGTTACCCAGCGAAAACTCAGTTTTTGTATCGTTCGCGTCTGACGGAATGGACAACAGCGACGCGGCCGGAGCGCTGGTGGATAAAAATACCAAAGAAAAGGCGGACAAGCTTGGTTTGCGGGCCGATAAATATATGGCTGATTTTGATTCTTATACTTTTTTCCAAAATACCGGCGATTTAATAATCACCGGTTCCACCGGCGCCAACGTCTCGGATTTAATGATTCTTTTGACAAAAAATGGAAAATAAAATCACAAAAATTGAGGCGGAGGAGATAAAGAATTCAAAGGGGCAGGCGACTATCCGGGTAACGGTCCGGGCTGGCGGAGCGTCCGGGAGCTTTGCGGTTCCCTCCGGAGCCTCCATCGGCGTGCATGAGGCGCATGTTTTGCCGATCGAGAAGGCGATTGAAAATGTAGAAAATATTATCGCGCCCGCTCTGTTGGGGCAGGACGTCGCCGACCAGAGGACGATAGATAAGATTATGCTTAAGTTAGACGGGACAAACAATAAAGACAAGCTGGGTGGCAACGCCATGATCGGAGTGAGTGTTGCCTGCGCCAAAGCTGCTGCTAAAATCAAAAGAATCGAAGTTTTTGAATATCTCCGAACGCTGGCGGAAATTTTTCCCCGCTCGGAGCAGCGGGGAAAACCCTCTCGCCAATTTCCGCGTCTTTTTATGAATTTATTGGAGGGCGGAAAACATACTAGCAATATCTTGGCTTTTCAAGAGTTTTTAGTGGTTCCCGACACAAATAATATTCCGGAAGCCGTGCATATCGGAATAAAAATTCAGGATTCTCTGCGAGAAATGATTTTGGAAAAACTCGGGGAAGAATCTATTATTTTGGGTGACGAGGGGGGGTTTGCCCTGAAGACATCGGATATTCGCGCTCCCTTGGTTTTTCTGACTGAGGCTATTAAAAAAAATAATTTGGAAAAGAAAGTCAAATTGGCGCTGGATGTCGCGGCTTCCTCTTTTTACGAAAAAGGAAACTACAAAATTGCCGGCAAAAATGTTTCCAAAGAAGAATTAATGGGTCTTTACGAATCTTTGACTGCTGAATTTGATATTTTTTCCATCGAGGATCCGTTTCATGAGGAAGATTTTGAAAGCTTCGCTGAATTGAAGAAAAAAAATTCCGATCTTTTGATAGTCGGAGATGATTTGACTGTTTCGAATTCGAAACTTCTCAAAAAAGCGATAGAAAAAGAGAGTATTAACGCGATGATTATCAAACCCAATCAGATAGGTACCTTAACTGAAACTTTGGAAACGATGAAATTGGCCAGGGAGAATGACATAGAATTAATTGTTAGCCACCGGGGCGAGGAGACCGACGACGACTTTATCGCCGACTTGGCTTTTGCCTTCGGCTGTTTCGGACTGAAGGCCGGTTCTCCCCAAAAGCCCGAAAGAATGGTAAAATACAAGAGATTAATAGAGATAAGCAAAACATAAAAATGGATTTTATAAAATGGTACAGCGAGGTTGGAATCGGCGATGTTTCTTCAGTGGGCGGAAAGAATGCCGCTTTGGGTGAGATGTATTCAAATCTTGTACCGCTCGGCGTGAATGTGCCGGATGGTTTTGCCTTGACGGCCGAAGCTTATCGCCATTTTTTTAAAGAAACCGGACTGGATGATCAGATTAAGGGAATTCTTTCCGACTTGGACACAAAAAGTATAAAAAATTTGCAAACACGCGGAAAAAAAGTCCGCGAAGCTATTCTGCGAGCCGAATTGCCGGGAGATTTGAAAAATGTTATCGCGGGATCTTACGCTGAAATGGAAAAAAAATACGGAAAAGATGAAGATGTGGCGGTGCGTTCTTCGGCCACGGCCGAAGACCTCCCCGGCGCTTCTTTTGCCGGACAGCAAGAAACTTATTTGAATATTCATGGAATTGAAAATGTTTTAATCGCGACGAAAAAATGCATCGCCTCGCTTTTTACCGACCGGGCGATTTCTTACCGCGCCGACAAGGGATTTTCCCATCTGGACGCGGCTCTTTCAGTCGGCATCCAGCGCATGGTGCGCTCCGATGTGGCCTCCTCGGGTGTGGCTTTCACGATTGATACGGAAACCGGTTTTGATAAAGTTATCATAGTTAACTCCATATACGGCCTCGGCGAATTTATCGTGCAGGGAAAAGTCATTCCCGACGAATTTATCATTTTCAAACCGAGTTTGGAGAATGGCGCCAAGAATTCTATTATCAGCCGGAATTTGGGCAAAAAAAATATTAAGCTTATTTATGCCAAGGACGGGACCCGGCAGGAGAAAGTTTCATCGGGAGACCAGCAGAAGTTTTCTATTAGCAAGGAAGAGACGGTCCAGCTCGCGAAATGGTGTTTGCAAATAGAAAAATATTTTTCCAAAAAGCACGGCCACTATCAGCCAATGGATATCGAATGGGCCAAAGACGGCAAGACCGGGGAGCTTTTTATCGTGCAGGCGCGCCCGGAGACGGTTGTTTCAGGAGAAGACAAAAATATTTTTAAGGAATATAAATTGAAAAAGGCGGGTAAAGTGTTGGTCTCCGGCATTGCCGTCGGTTCCAAAATCGGCGCCGGCAAAGTCCGAGTTCTGCGCAGCGCCAAAAATATTTCTTTATTTAAAAAAGGGGAAGTGCTGGTGACCGAGATTACCGATCCGGACTGGGAGCCGATCATGAAAATCGCTAGCGCCATCGTGACGGACAAGGGCGGGCGTACATCCCACGCGGCCATCGTTTCCCGTGAGCTCGGCATCCCCTGCATTGTGGGCTCGAATAATGCCACCAAAGCCCTTAAAAACGGGCAGGAAGTCACTGTGGACGCTTCCGGGGGCCAAGTGGGCAATGTTTATGAAGGTATTATTGCGTTTGATACGAAAGAATACCGGTTGGACAAAATACCAGAGATAGGGACAAAAATTATGGTTAATATCGGCTCGCCGGACGAAGCATTCAAGAGTCATAATCTCCCCGCCAAAGGTGTCGGCTTGGGGCGCTTGGAGTTTATCATCGCCTCGCACGTCCGTTTTCACCCGAACGCGCTGCTTGATTATAAAAAACTAAGGGAAGGGAAAAAAACGCCCTACATTAATAAATTACTCAAGGAGATCGACGCCTTGACGCCCCTATATAAAGACAAGGCGCAGTTTTACGTGGATGAGCTGGCGATGGGCATCGCGAAAATCGGCGCCACTTTTTATCCGCATCCGGTCATTATCCGTTTTTCCGATTTCAAAACTAACGAGTACCGCACGCTTTTGGGTGGAGAATTGTATGAACCACAGGAGGAGAATCCGATGCTGGGCTGGCGCGGAGCATCCCGCTATTATGATCCAAGATTCAAAACAGCTTTCGGCTTGGAGTGCCAGGCGATGAAAATTGTGCGCGAAGATATGGGTCTCTCAAATGTGGTTCCGATGATTCCGTTTTGCCGGACGCCGGAGGAAGGAAAACAGGTAATTGAAGCAATGAAAGAAAACGGATTGGACCGCGCCCTCGATTCGACTTTGAAAGTTTATGTCATGTGCGAAATCCCTTCCAATATTTTGCTCGCTGATGAGTTCTTGGAAATTTTCGACGGTATGTCCATCGGGTCTAACGATTTGACCCAGCTCACACTCGGGCTCGACCGTGATTCGGGCATCGTGACTCATATTGCCAACGAAAATAATCCTTCGGTCAAAAAACTAGTGGCCGAAATCATTCATAAATGCAAAGAAAAAGGAAAGTATATCGGCATCTGCGGGCAGGCCCCATCCGATTATCCCGAATTCGCGCAATTTCTGGTGGATGAAGGAATAGAAAGTATGTCGCTCAATCCGGATACAGTAATTAAAATCATCATGGCGCTAGGGGAGAGTGGAAAAGTAATTAAAACATTTCATGGAAAAGACTAGATACCCAATTTCCAAAGTCGAAGAATCTAAAAGCGATAAGTTCGAGCAAGCGCCTAATGTTCCGATTATTGATATAATCAGGCATGGGGAGACCGAACGCAAACAAAATCAAGCAGGATTTCATGAAGCTTCCATCCTTGATACAAGTAGTCCTGATTTCAAGCTCGATTCAGAACATTTGGATTTGGATGATGAGGGAATCGCAAGCATAGAAGAATCTGCTAGCCAACTTACTGACTTGATAGACATAGAGAAAGAAGCTGTTATGATAGTGTCCTCTCCCGCCTGGAGAACTCATTCTTCATCCTTAGTTTTGGAGAGAATACTGAGAGAAAAAGGTGTTACTATTTTAAATGATGAACGAAAACCAAAATTTTTCAAAGCCATAAACCAACATTCCTCTTTTTTTGAAAGAACTTTAAAAAGAGATTTTGGCGACACAGAAAAAACGAGAAAAGTAATCCGAGATTACATAGAAAAAGGGTGGAGAGAGGGTTTTAAGAGCGCTCTTGATATCCTGGGTATAAAAAAAGAAGATGTGGATAAAAGAATGAATGAAACTGAAAACTCAGACTTCCAAAGATTTTTGCGGCATATGAATAATATTTACAGTTGGCTTAGTCCTAAATCACTAGAAAGATTAAAGAAGGAAAAGAAATCGAGAATAAGAATAGTTGTGCTCGCTCATGAAGAAACCACATGTCTTTTTATAAGAGAAACCATGCCCGAAGGCACATTAACTCAGGAAAAAGGTCAAATTCTGGAGATTGTTCCACAATCCAAACTTCTTGCGGGGCAAGAAGTTGTCACTAATGTTAAGCTATATCCCAAAAAAGACAGAAGCTCCGAGGAAAAAGGTCAAGTGAAAAGAGGGTTTAAAGTTGGCTAAAAATTGTGCGGCCGGCGAGAATCGGACTCGCGCCCGATGCTTGGGAAGCACCAGTTCTACCACTAAACTACGACCGCTTATCTAAAATATACCCTTATTTAATTTGCTTGACAAGTATGCTATAATAGAGATATTAGAAAATAATTTTATCCGCCCCGGGCGAACTTATGTTTCATTTATGAAGAACGTAACGATTTATTCAACCCCGACCTGCCATTTCTGCCACATGGCCAAAGAGTTTTTTAAGGCGAATAATGTGGCTTACACGGAATACGATGTTGCCACTAATCTGGAAAAAAGGAAAGAAATGATTGAAAAAAGCCAACAGATGGGCGTGCCGGTCATAATCATTGATGGTAAATTGATCGTCGGCTTCGACAAGCCCCAATTGGCGCAATTATTGGGTCTCTAACTTTTTTTTGTGTCCTCGGCATAATTTGGGTAACGTCCGAATAATTGACAGAATAAATTATACATGTTAGTATAAAGTGGCCAACGTGGATTGGCCATGTTGGTTGGAACTGATCTTCGAAAACGAAAGGAGGATTCTTGTGAACGAAGAAAGAAACGAAGTGTTTCGCGGACACTTGGAGGAGTGTCTTCGGAACCTCGGAACGAGTCTTGCTTCAAGCGTGCCAAGGGGTTCGCGAGAAGCGGCACAGGCCAAAAAACCAGTAGCCGACTTCTGTGGAGTCACGATTGGCTCCATAACCCGTTGGCTCCGTGACACCGGTTCGTTCCCCATTGGCGAGCCGCTCATCAAGTTGATGTGCTACCTCGACATGGTGGGCTATCGGGTAATCGAACTGGAGAGGATACCCAGAATTCGGCGAAACTTCGCAGAACTTATCGGTTACGGGCTCCTCACCAGTGATCAGGCTGCCGAATTTCTCGGCTACGCCAGCATGTCCACTTTCTACCAAGTCCTGCAAGGCCATCACGGCGCGAGCGAGGACAAGGAACAGAAGATGTGGGATGTGTGGAAGGAGAGAAAGGAGGAACTGCAACAGAAGAAAGAGAGGTCGCAAGAGCTGTACCGTTTGGATATCCCGCTCAAGATTCGCTCACGGGTGGACGTATCCAAAGTGTTGGAACGGCAGGTGTCGGCCTCTCGCTCCAAGGCGGTGGTCAGCATCATGGAAGGTTTGCTCATGTTGCTCGAGGAGAGCTCTTTCGAGAAATTCTCCGACGGCGATCTGGCAGACCTGAAGGCGTCGGCCGATACAATACTTCGGCTCTCGGCGCATCTGAGCTCTTTGAGCTCTCGCCTGATCATGTCCGAGCAGCAGCGAAAAGGAGGTAGCTGATGGCAGATGACCGAGGCTACCAGGCTGTCGTCGAGAAAATTATTTCCGACGGCACACACGGCCCCTACGCCGTTGCACGCTCCGAAAAACTCGGTTCAATCACTTTCTCGCTTAACGGAAACGTCTGGGAAGAGAGGGACTGGCCCGAGCCCGGAACGTACGTGATGTTGTTCCAAGTCAGGAAGAAGCGCGCCGGGTGGCGTGCTCAACACGGGCGGTTCTTCGAACCGTCCGACGACCGACAACCAGCAACAGAATAAGAAAGGAGCAACAGCAATGAGCAGCAGAGGCAGAGTAGAAACCGTGGCGCTGAAGGACTTGAAGTTGAACCTGTTCGTCCGGCAGGCGCTGAACCAGGACCATGCGCTGTTTCTCGGCGAGCTACTCGAGAACGGCGTCAACCTGCCCCCGATCCGCATCACGCGTAAGCGGGAGGTGATCGACGGCAGGCACCGCATCGAGGCCTACGAGCTCAACAACCGCACCGAGATCGAGGCGGAGATCGTGGACATCGAGACCGAGAGCGAGTTGATCGCTGAGGCCTACAGGGCCAACATCGGCGGTTCGCTTCCCCCCACGACGCAGGACACGGAGCACACGATCATGTTGCTCCTCGAGCGTGGAGAGACGATGAAGCGGATCGGCGAGCTTCTCGGTCTTCCGGCCGGGATGGCGCGCAAGTACATCAACTCCGTGAAGTCGAAGATCTCGCGGCAGAAGTTGATGAAGGCCGCCGCCGCGATCACCGATGGCGGACTCACGATCAACAAGGCTGCCGAGCAGTACGAGGTGGACGCCGAGAAGCTCAAGGAGGTTCTCTCCGGCCACCGACGGAAGCAGAAGCAGGGCGTCGCGGAAGTTCAGCGGGGCCTCACCAAGACCTACAAGTCGTTGGGTTCCAAGAACGCCGCGCTCATCCGTAGCCTCCTCGAGAAGTACGAGGATGGCGACGTGACCGAGCGACAGGTGCGCGACATCTTCGCGCACATCGAACGGCTCCAGAAGCGGTCCGCTCGCGCGGTCAGCGACTGGAAGAAGCGGTTCGGCTCCATGAACGGCAAGACCGCGAAGGCGGCGTAGTTTTTCGTCCATAGAAACATCTGGGCCGAGGCGTAGCACTCTGTACGCGCTTCGGCCCTTTTATATTTTTTAAGACTACACATTTCGTGTGTCCTCGGCAGGAATCGAACCTGCAATTACTCCTTAGGACGGAGTCGTTATATCCATTTAACTACGAAGACATGCCTATAATCTAGCACACAAAAGACGCGCTGGGAATTGGATTTTTTTATTTATTTTTGGTAGTATCTACTTATGTCGCCGGAAGAAAAAGAGCTTTTAGAGAGAAGCGTCGCTCTCGCGGAAGACAACAATAAAATTCTGCATGCCATGAGGCGTTCCATGTTTTGGGCGCGGGTAATGAGCACTGTATACTGGGTGCTTATAATCGGTTCGGCCGTCGGCGCTTATTATTTGATTCAGCCGTATATTGACCAGCTGATGGGCATATATGGCGGCGCGAACGATGTGATCAATAGTTTTAAAAGATAAATTATGCCTGGGTAGCTCAGGTAGTTAGAGCGTCCGCCTGAAGAGCGGTAGGTGGTCAGTGCAAGTCTGACCCCAGGCACAAAAACGAAGTTTTTGTGACCAAATATTTTAAATCGATCTTACCCTTATCGTGCTGTTTTTCTTTTCCTTATCCACTTTTTTGATTTTAATAGTGACCAAGCCGTGCCTTTCGGTTGCTTCGACTTCTTCCGGTTCCACTTCCGCCGGAAGGGAAAAAGTGCGGGAAAATTTTCCCCAATAAAGTTCCTTGGCAAAATAATTATTCTCGTCGACAATTCTGGATTCTTCGCGTTTTCCGCTGATGGTAATCATATCTCGGGAGATGGACAGTTCCAGATCTTCCGGTTTCACTCCGGCGACCATTGTTTGCACGATAATGTCGGTGGGTGTCTGGTAAACGTCGATTGACAATTCTGCCTCTTCGTTTTCCTCCTCGATCCAGTTGCTGTTGTTTTTCCCGTTTCCTTTTTCGGACTTGACCCCCTTGATCGTGTATTCCTTCCTCGATCCCGGACGTTCGTCTTTTTCTTCTTCCATACTTATACTCCCTGTCAATCTCTCAAAAAAACTCCTTTTTCTATTTTCCATAAATTTTTTTGTTAACTTATAATTTTTTCGCTCATTCTTCGTATCTTTTCAAAAAGCAGTATGACGATGATCGTAACGACCCATAAAAATGCAAACACCCTCAGGAAATCGCTTCCCTCGTTCCTTATTATAAAAAAATTAAAGGCGCTATGCAAGGCGATGGCCACCAGAAAGCCGGCCAAAAGGAACCACCTTTTTTTGAATTCCCCCATAAAAAACGAAAGTCCTATGGCGATGCCTATTGTTCCGCTGGAGATGGTATGGAGCAGGGTGGATCCGAGGAATCGAAGCTGGCCCGTGAGCAGGCTGACCGTCGCTCCGCTGACGGAAAGCGGCTTGATTAAAAACAAGGTATTTTCCAGCGCGGCGAAGCCCAAAGCCGCGGTGATCAGATAAATCGGCCAGTCGATCGGTTCGTTGGCGTTTTTTGTTCTGAATAAAATTACCAACACGGCGCAATATTTTATTATTTCTTCCACGCTGGCCCACAAAACGAGCTTCGTTTCGTTCAAACCTATGTGGGTCTGTATAAATTTTTGAATCGGCAAAACAATCATTACGGCTGCCATGCCCATAATAAACACTATCGCAAGCAATCCTGCCGGTTCCGGGTTTTCCTCATCTTCTTTGAGCCAAAACCACAGCCATACAAGGGAGGGGATGATTCCGCCGAAGAATGCCAATATTAAAATTTTCGGATCGCTTGTTAAGAGGGTCATAGATCCTGAGCATGGTCGAAGGGCCATTTTTCCACCATCAGAAGGTTTTTATTTTTTAAAGGCCCGCCTTGACTTGGCGAGACAGGCATCATCGACCAAATTTCTTCGGTAACGAATGGCATAAAAGGATGCAGAACTTTCAATAGAGTAATTAAATGTGTCAAGAGAAGGGTCTTCGCCGAATCGGTGTTTTTATTTTCTGCGATTTTTTTCTTGGATCGTTCAATGATGATGTCCGCGAAAGTATGCCAGAAGTAATGATACAACTTTTCGGCCACGATGTAGAATTTGTATTCGTCCATCTCTTTTGTTATTTCTTTAAGGAGTGTTGTTAATTCCTCGTCTGATTTTTTATCCTCTTCGTCGTAAGACGGATTTTCCGGAACGGTGAAATTCTTGGTGTTTTGCAGGACGAATCGCGCGGCGTTCCAGATTTTATTCGCGAAATTTTTATAACCCTTGATTCTGTCTTCCGCAAGCGCGAGCGAAGTTCCCGGCGTATTGCCTACGATCATGCCTATGCGGAACGCGTCCGTGCCGTATTTATCCGTCAGGACCATGGGGTCGATCACATTTCCCTTGCTTTTGCTCATTTTTTGCCCTTTGGCATCCAAAACCATGCCATGCATATAGACGGTTTTGAAAGGAATTTTACCCGTGACATAAAGTCCGAGCATAATCATGCGGGCTACCCAAAAGAACACCAGATCCCCGCCGGTTTCCATGACGTCCGTGGGGTAAAACGTTTGGAAATCTTGTCCGCTCGGATATCCGAGGGTGATGAAAGGCCACTGGCCAGAAGAAAACCAGGCATCAAAAGTGTCATTGTCTTTCACTACTTTGCCGTTGCATTTATCGCACTTTGAAACTTTATTTTCAAGGTCCGCCATGCCGTGTCCGCATTCTGTGCAGATTTTTGCCGGGATCGGAATTCCCCAAACAATTTGCCGGGAAATATTCCAATCCATTATGTTTTGGAGCCAATATTCCGTGATTTTTTTATAATGTTCCGGGATATAATTAATTTCTCCCTTGTTTATTATTTTAAGTGCCGGTTCGACAAGTGGTTTCATTTTTATAAACCACTGGCTTTTGATTTGCGGTTCGATGAGAGTGCCGCATTTATAGCAGGTTCGCACCACGTGCTTGTAATTTGCGTCCGTTTTTTCCACCAGCCCTTTATTTTGAAGTTTTTCAATAATCAAAGACCGAGCTTTTTTAATGTGCAGGCCGGCAAATTCGCCGGCAATCGGTAGCAGTTTGCCGTTTTCGTCGATAATCTGCTCTTTGTCCAATTTATACCGCTCGGCGATTTCAAAATCGGCATTGTCGTGCCAGGGGGTAATGGTCATAGCTCCAGTACCAAATTGCATATCTATCGTCTCATCTTTGACTACCGTCGCGGTAATCGGTCCATTAATCCACTCCAAATTTATTTTTTGTCCGTCTTTGTATTCCGCGTATCTTTTGTCTTCCGGGTGCATAACCACATACTTGTCGCCGAATTTAGTTTCCGGGCGGGCAGTGGCGATGGTAAAGGGGCCGTATTTTAGATAATACAGGTTATCTGTCCGCTCTTCGTCTTTGATTTCAAGATCGGATAAAGATGTTTGGTGTTTAGGGCACCAGGAAACGATTCTGCTACCACGATATATTAAACCATCTTCATTCATTCTTTTAAACGTCTGGTAGACGGTTTTCACCACATCCTCGTCTAAAGTAAATTTTTCACGCGACCAATCGCAGGATGCTCCCATTTTCCTGATTTGGGATTTTATATTTTTTGAGTTGGACAGAGTAAATTCCAAGATTTCCTTATATAGTTTTTCGGGGTCCATCCCAAATCTTGTCCGCCCTTCTTTTTCCAATTTTCTTTCGTAGACTACTTGGGTTTCGAACCCTGCATGGTCCAGGCCTGGAAGCCAAAGCGCCTTGAATCCCTTCATTCGTTTGTATCGCACCATTATGTCTTCAATCGTCATGACAAGGCCATGTCCCGCGTGGAGAGAGCCATTGGCGTTAACCGGTGGCATAATGATAGTAAACGGTTCTTTGGATTGGGGCAGATTATCCGGGTTAAAAAAACCGCTTTCTTCCCAAAGCTTGTAAATTCTCTCTTCGGTTGCTTTCGGATCGTAGGGTTTATTCAGCTTCTCCTCCATATCTCTATAATATCATTTTAGCCTTAAATTTCCAATGGCTTTGATGCTTCGCGGCGTGGGGGTTTTCCTCCGATTTTTAAGATAATTCACATATCCAGCAATCCCAATCATCAAAGAATTATCTCCGGTGAGTTCCGGAGCAGGGAACAGTATTTTTAAATTTTTTCTTGCCCGTCCGAAGCCTTGGCGAAGGCGGGTTATTTCTTTCCGCAGATACAGATTGGCCGAGACCCCGCCGCCGACGATCAAAGTTTTAATTTTGTATTTTTCTGTCGCCCGAAGGGTCTTATGGACAAGGCATTCAACGGCCGCGTTTTCAAATTCCAAGGCGATCGCTTGTTTCATTTTGTCATTTTGCAAAATGTTTGAATGTTTTTTCTGCTGATCTTTTAGGAAGTACAAAACAGCGGTTTTCAGCCCGGAGTACGAAAAGTCAAAATTTTTGGTATGGAGCATCGGTCGGGGAAAAGAAAGTTGGGGTAAGCGAGCGAGCGAATCTCTTCGCAGTGCGACGGCACGAGAAAAGCGATTCCCCAGCAGGGGAATACGCGTGGTGAGTCCGGACGCATACCCCAACTTTCTAGCCTGCTCGGCGAGCCTGGATATTTCCGGGCCGCCGGGGTAGGGAAGCTCGAGCATCCTCGCGACCTTATCAAAAGCTTCGCCGACGGCATCGTCTAGTGTTTCACCGATTATTTTATAATCCATCCATTTTTTCATAAGTACTAGTTCAGTGTGCCCGCCGGATACAAGAAGCGCCAAAGCCGGGAAATTAATTTTTAAGACCTTAAAATTTTTTTTGCCGGCTTTGGGAAAAACGGAAAATATATGCCCTTCCATATGGTTGACGGGAACCAGGGGAATCTTCCACTTCCGGGCCAACTCTTTGGCAAAAACGATACCCGTCCAAAGCGCAGGCTCGAGTCCGGGGCCGTAAGTGACGGTTATTAAATCTACCGGTTTGGCCTTTTTATCCAGCTTTGCGTCCTTCAACGTTTTTTCCAAAACAGAAGGCAAGTTTTTTATGTGTTCTCTTTTCGCGAGCTTAGGATAAACCCCCCCGTATGGGCTATGAATTGAAATTTGCGAGGCTACATTGTTGGCCAAAACCTTAAAAGAAGGATTTTTAATCCCGCCTTTTGCTTCCATTATGCTTATTCCCGTATCATCGCAGGATGTTTCGATGCTTAAGATTTTCATAGTTTATTTTAATCCCAATTGTTCATTCACTGGGATACTCGAGAAATATGCGAGTACATTAAAAGTCGGGTCTGAAAGCTCAATCATTTCGAATTTTGATCGAATTAATAAATTAAAACCAGGTTTAGATAGGTAATCTTTCTTGAATTTTTCATAGTTTTCTACAGTAAAATCAGCATCGCCCCACTCTGGTCTTTTTATGTCTGGAAGGCGAAGTTTTAGAACTCGCAAGGGGCCTGCTTTAGTTTCTATCCCTCCAATATCAAAAATTGGTCCCATTGAAGTTGTGTCAACCTGAGGACCCATGTTCTGAATAATTTCCAGAAGCTCATCAAATTCTTTTTCTGTTTGGGAAAAAATACAAACATAATTAACAGGGGCTTTGTCTTCCCCCGAAATATACTTGTTTTTTAATAATTGAGCTTGTTCAACTATTTCTTGTATAAGTTTCGTAACATTTTCTGGTGTCATCTGTGCGCGGTGAGGGGATTGAACCCCCGGCCTACTTTACGTCAAAAAGTCGCTCTACCACTGAGCTAACCGCGCTCCCTTTATTTATAGCATCTTTTCCTTAATTCTTTCAAGCGCCAGAATAAAGGCGCCCATGCGAAGGTAGGTTTTATTTTCTTTTGCTCTCTCGAATATTTTTTGAGACGCGTCTTCCATCATCGGTTTCAATTTGTCAAAGACTTGTTTTTCCGTCCAGTGCTCGTTTTTCAAATTTTGATCCCATTCAAAATAAGACACGGTCACGCCCCCGGAGTTAGCTAAAACGTCCGGTATAACCCGGATACCCTTCTTGAACAAAATTTCATCCGCTTCTGGTGTAATCGGGCCGTTTGCCAGTTCCAAGACTGCCTTGGCTTTGATGCTGTTCGCGTTCGCTTCCGTTATCACGTTTTCAAACGCGGCCGGGACGAGGAGATCACTGGGGAGTTCCAGAAGTTCTTCGTTTGTTATATTTTTTGCTCCCGGAAAATCTTTCAAACTCCCGGTCTCTTTTTTGTGGGTTTCCACTTTTTTCAAATCAAGCCCGTCTTCTTTCACAATTGCGCTTTTGGAATCCGATACGGCGATGACTGTGTGCCCGTTTTTAGCGAAAATGCGAGCCGCGTTCCCACCCACATTACCGAATCCTTGAATTACTACCTTGCATTTCTCCGGCAGTCCGATCTGCGCGCGAAGCGAATCAAAAACGTAGAATCCGCCGAGGCCGGTCGCTTCTCCTCGGCCTTCCGAACCACCATTTTCTATGGGTTTCCCCGTAAATGTGGCTCCGGTTTTTTCTCCCGTTAATTTCATATATTCATCAACCATCCAGGCCATTATCTCGGGCGTGGTGTTCACGTCAGGCGCCGGCACGTCTTTGTGCGGACCTAAAATATCTGAAAGCCGGCGAACCCATCCGCGCGAGAGCCGTTCCAATTCTCCCTTGGATAATTTTTTCGGATCCACGGTTATTCCGCCCTTGCCTCCGCCCATCGGTATATTCGCCACCGCGCATTTTATCGCCATCCAGAAAGCGAGCGCTTTTACTTCATTTATTTCGGTATCGGGATGATATCTGATTCCTCCCTTGTAAGGCCCCAGAGCGTTGTTGTACTCAACTCTATATCCTTCAAATATATTCAAAGAACCATTATCCATTTGGATGGGGATAGAAATTCGAATATCTCGGTCGGGCTGTCTTAGGTGGGTGATGAATTCTTCGCCAAAATTTTTAATTTTCGCGACTTTGTCCAATTGCGCCATTGCGTTTTGAAAAGGATTTTGCATAAGTTTTTTTTATCTTATATTAATTTCTCCAAAATATCAAGTTCTTCTTTGGAATTCGGTTGCAGTCCCTCAAAGATATTGGTGATAGGTACGGCTTCTATTTTTTTATTTTGCGAAAAAGCGATATAGATCAAGTCCGTCACCTTGTATTCGTTGCGCGTGGGGTCTATTTCTATTTTGTCAATATTATCCCAGAGCCATTTCGCGTCAAAAACATAAAGGGCGGGATTCACTTCTTTGATTTTTTTCTCTTCTTCGGTTGCGTTTTTAAATTCAACCAATTTTTTGACCTTCCCGTCTATGTCGCGCACAACCCTCCCAAAATTTGAATATAGCCCTACTCGCCAGTCCTCATAATCGGGAACGACTATCGTTCCGATGGTCACGGTCGGATGTTTTTCAATGTGGACGGAGATCAGGTTCTCAGTTCATGCTGTTCGGCGTAGATATGGTTCTCGCCCAGTACTTCTTTGATGCGCTCTTTTTTATGGCCAATGACAATGATCGGCTTGATTTCCGGGTCCAACTCTTTTAGCGTGTCAAGAAGATGCTGTAAAAACGGCTTGTTTTTGAGCAGAGCTAACGCTTTAGGTTCGTCACTTTTCATTCTTTTGCCCTTGCCGGCCGCCAGAATGATTATTTTGATTTTCTCCGTTTTTTCCATACGCGATTAAAATAATAACATAAAATATCGATTTAAAAAAACTTTTTCTGGAAGTTTTGCCTTGCGGGTTTCTTGCTGGTATAATATTTCCATATGCAGAATTTTAAATTTATAGTATTTTCCGTCGTTGTTTTGTTCGTGATGGGCCTGGTCGGCTATTGGGCGGTTGTCACCATCGAGCCCGGCGATATAAACATCGAGAAAGAAAAACAAAAAGAACTGAAAGCGGAAAATAAGGAGTTGCAAAAGGAAGTGAAAGACCTGAAAGACAAGCTGGCGCTCCTGGAAGCCGATTCTCTGGAAAAATTAAAAACACCGCCGGCGCCGGAGAATCCTTCTCCCGCCCAGCCCTCGAAATACAGAAATCTGATAAATGATTTACAAAAGCTCGCGGACAATAAAGTTTTTTTGAAGGAGAAGTCTCGCGGAACCGCCGTCGGCACGATTCAAACGTTCCTGAATGTTTACAATGGCACAAATAAAAGGGTAGATAACGATTACGGCGCCGGCACCAAGACAGATGTGATGAATTTTCAAAAGGCGGAGGGACTTTCGGCCGACGGCGAAGCCGGTCCGAATACCTTCCTTAAGATGATTGACTGGCTGAAAGAAAATTCTTGATTGGGGGATTTATTCTCATATATCCAATATTTCAGCCACAAAATGTTTGCTGGGCGACTTGTGGTTTTTTAAAACCTTAAGATATTCTTCGCGAGAAAAACCCTTTAGCGACTTAACATCTTGGTCTTTGATCCCTCTCTCTAAAAGTTCAATCAGGGGAATGTTTAGGGTCACTTCAAAATAAAAAGCCACGTTGGTTCTATAAGTCAAGAAGACAGATCTTAGATATGATTTTTTGATTTCTTTTCTATGTATCCCACCTTCTTCTTCCAGTTCGGCATACAAAGAATCAAAAATATCCTGGCCCGTTTTCATGCCGAAATTAGTTTCCATAATACCCCCGAGCAGGTCAGTATCATTTTCATTCATCGATTTTCCCGACAATTCAATCATAAGGTAGTAACCATCCGAGGTTTTTACGGTTCCATCAGCAAAACAACCTTTCACAAAAAACTCTTCAGGCAAGTCGAAATATCCGGGAATTTTTTTGACTCCGTTCCGTGTCTTAAATTCAACAGTCGCAAAATCCAGAATTATTTTCTTCCCGGATTCTTTCAAATAATTTAATCTATAAGAAAGCCCATTATAGCAGACCTTCCCTTTTTCTTGGGCTTCTTTAACCACTTTATTCCAGGCCTCTTCAATTTTACTTTCTATGTCTGGATCAATTTTTCTGTTTGAGGTGCTCAAAGAAACCTCTAAATCTTTAGGATTATGTTTCTGTAGCAATTTTCTAATAATATTTCCTACATAGTAGAGAATCATTCCTTGCGCCAGAACACAAATAATAGAAATTCCATAAAGTCCAAAATTTATCTCTATGTAAATGATTGACTCGGGGCTGGATTTTAAAAGAAGGATCAAGGGATAGCTACCCCAAATAATGGTTTGCCAAAATTGAAAGTTAGTAAATATAAAAACAAGAATTAAAAATATTCCGTAAGCATTCAGTAAATATTTTCCCAAAGATTCAATTTTCATATTTATATTATTATTCTACTAAGGTTTTTAGACAGTTATGCGTATAGTTTTAAAATTTTTAGCACCTAGCCCTTTAATGGAAATGTCTTCTTTTGTAAAATGACCAGCTTCTAATTGTTGGGGTGAGTATATGTACTCCAAGAAGCTGTCTTCGGTTTTCTTTAAAATACCTACGCCTGTTTGAAATTTAACTACCGAGGTTTTCGTTGTTCCCATTGGTAAACTAGTTCTGTCGCCAAAAGGAGTGCAACAGATGATTATTTTATCTGGAGCTTTGTGATGTGGTCTTCTCTTGCTGACATTCATGTATGCATCATGCAAAAGACGGTTTTCTTGAAAATCAAGCTTTTGCCCTGGTTTTAGTTTTACATTAAACTCTATCATTTCCTTCTGTCGATCAGTGAGCGGTATCTCACCTTTTGGTTTTAATTTCTCAATCTCCTTGTTTAGATCAGCAATAAATTCTTCTTTGGAGCCATATCTTTCGCCAACAGGACTGAAAGTATACTTAAAATTTTCGGGCAGATAGGGCTGAATAAATTTTATTATTCCCCTAAAAGCATTCTTATATTTTTCGGTATCTTCTTCAGGAATATTATTCATAAACTCCAAAATTGCATCGTCTCCACAAAAATCAAACCATATTCCTGGCTTATATACATCGGTTATGGGTTTAAGCCAGTATGCGTAATAAATCATCGCAAATAGTTCAGCCCAATCGGGTTCAGGACTTTCTTCTAATCTAAATAATTTGTATGAACCAAAAGGAATAGCAATCTTTATCGGTTCGTTATTTTGCATGTTCAGTTCTATTTAATCTCTGTTCAATGTATTCTTGTGCTGTCATGGAGATGTGGGCAGGAATTGAACCTGCGATATTTGCCTTGCGGGCAAACGCCTTACCATTTGGCTACCACATCAAATTTATAATATCACGAAAAATAGAATTTGGAACCGAAGCAGGTTTATAAGATAAGGCTAAAAACTACATTGTGACCCATTGTATCACAAATTGGGAACTGATTTTTGATCAAATAAAGGAATTTTCTTTGATATAAAACAGAAGACCTCGCACGGAACAAAGAGCGAGGCTCCTGTCTGTGCGAGGCCGTTGATGTGTGCGGAGGTTTACCAGGGGAAGCGATGAAATTCCGCGTCCGTGAGGAAGCCGTGGTGGTGGAAGTGCCCCTTCTTCTGCGGAGACTCGGCGGGCTTCTTGGCCTGCTTGTGCGTTGCCCGCTCCTGGGCGTCAGGGCGTGGGAGGAGCGGGAAGGCGGTCGAAGGGAAGTGTGTCAGGACTTCGGGTCCCTCGATGACACAGTTCCCGTGGTCGAACCTCGCCTTAATAGCGGGGTTCAACTTCTGAAGCCCTTTCTTGCACCTCTTCCTGGCACGGACGACCTCCCTTGGCTGGGGACGAAACGGATTACGTTTTTGTCTCGCCATGTCTTTCTCCTTTGGGGTTATTGGGGTAGCACTTTTAATGGCGTCCACCCGAGGGCCACTTGCTTGGGTGACCTCGACTACTCCTCCTTTGTGTAGAACTTTAAAAATATACTACAATATTTTTAGTAGTGTGTCAATTAAATAGCAAGAACGGTTCTTATCGGTGTAGAGAATTTTTGATTGAGGCGCCGCTTTCCGTTTGGCAATTAAACGTAAAAGTGTTATTATATTTTGCGTTGGCCCTATCGTCTAACGGTTAGGACATCGGCTTTTCAAGCCGGTAATCCGGGTTCGATTCCCGGTAGGGTCACCTTATTTCATTCAACGCAAAATGTTGGAGAAAAAGGCGAAGACGACCGCTAGGGCTTTCGGGATAAAACCCACAAAGTCGAATTTATCCTTTTCAAAAGAGAACTTGGAAAGCGCTCCGGTGGCTACCGAAAATTCTTTGTGTTTTTCCAGCCCTTCTTTCGCAAGCTTGGGCATAACTGCCCGCAGGCACCCGCGGTGAGTTATTATCAGTATATTTTCTCCCGCGATGCTCTCATCAGCTATTTCTTCCAGAACGGCAAACAGCCGTTGCTCCATTTGCTGCCATGATTCTCCGCCTTCCGGAATAAAAGCATAGCGGTCTTTAAGCGGCATTTCATCGAGACGCGCGGAAGCTTCTTCCCACCTTAGGTTTTTCCATATTCCCCAATTGCGCTCATCCAACCCATTCTTTATGTTTACAGGCAGACCAAGAGCTGAAGCGATGATTTCCGCCGTTTGATACGAGCGTCCCTTTGGAGCGGTGTATATGTGAGTCACTTTTATATTTTCTTTCCGCAAGTAGGAAATGATTTCTTTTGCTTCCTGCCGGCCGCGCTCCGTCAGGGGAGTATCGTGCATCACGGGGCAGGTGTCGCCCAGGGCATTTCCTTCGCTTTCTCCGTGGCGGACGAACCAAAAAGACAGATTTTGCGCGTTTGTTTTGTTCTTTATTTTTTTCTTTAGAGAATCAATCATCCGGCTATTATACTATTCACGTTTTCAAAATGTCAATATATACTTTGTAAATTTGTTCTAATTTTGTATAATGAAGATGATAAAAGCGGGTTGAGCTCTATAAGAGAGGGTCGAATCTATTAATAGTTATAAATATATATAATCTATGGCACAAAAAGAAATCGGAAAAGTGAATCACTGGTATGACAAGGCGCAAGTGGCCGTGGTAAAACTAAGCGGCGGCATTAAGGTCGGGGATAAAATAAAAGTCCAAAAAGGCGATTCGGAATTCGAGGAGACCGTCAGTTCAATGCAAGTTGACCACAAGGCTGTCAGTTCCGGCAAAAAGGGAGACGAGGTGGCGATTCGACTTTCCCAGAAAACAAAAGAGGGGGCGGTAATTTATTCGGCAGAGTAAAAAATGCTAAATTATAAAGGCACCGGCTCGTCCCGTGCGAAAGCGGAGGGTTGGCAGAGCGGTTGAATGCACCGGTTTCGAAAACCGGAATCTCCGAAAGGGGATCACAGGTTCAAATCCTGTACCCTCCGCCTTCTTACGGGATTGAGAAAAATCGGCGATGAAAATTTTACCATTTCCACATTTTTTTCTTGACTTTTTAATATATTAAATCTATGCTAAATGTGCAAGTAAGTATGGATTTAGTCCCCATATTTATTTTCTTTTATAACTAAATTTAATAAATATTTTATGATAGACGAACAACAAAAAGCACAGATCCAAAAGGGCATGGGATGGATATGGATAAGAAGTAGATTTTTACGTCAAGTTAAGTTGCATTATCAAAAAACAGCTCATAAAGAGCTGTTTTTTGATTTTAATTTACTTCGTATGTATCGTCAGATAAATATCTTCCAAAGCACGGACGGCGTCACCGGCGGCGATGTTGTTCTGGTGGTAGAGGACGTCGGTGCAGTCGCCCGCGGCCCAGATGCCCGGAACTTCGGTTTTCTGATTTTTGGCGTCGATTCTTATGCGGCCGATTTTGTCGAGCGGAACCAAATCTTTGACAAAACCAGTATTCGGAATCTGCCCGATTTCCATGAAAATACCAGAAACTTTCAGCCTTTTTTCTTCCCCCGTAGTTTTATCCTTATAAATCAATCCTTCGACAAATTTATCGCCCAACACTTCCAAAATCTCCGCATTTTTGATGACCGACATTTTCGGATTTTTCAAAACTTTCTCAACCGTGATTTCGTCCGCCTTAAAAGTTTCGCTGTGATTGATGAGCGTGACGGACTTGCAGTAGGCGAGGAGCTGGGCGGCGGTTTCAAAGCCGGCGTTGCCTCCACCGATAACTGCGACATCCATATCCGCAAAAAGGGGGCCGTCGCACGAAGCGCAGTAGGTGAGGCCCTTGTTCTCGAATTTATCCGCATTTTTGGCAACGAGTTTTCTCCGCACACTGCCGCTCGCAATTAAAATTGTTTTAGAAATAAATTCTTGCCCCGATTCCGTTTTAACCAAAAACAAATCTCCCTTTTTGGAAAGGGAACTTGCCTTTTCTCCCTCTTTGACTTCCAAGCTGTCGCCGGTGTTGGCCAAAACATGCTTTTTGAAATTCTCCGCCAGCTCGTTGCCGGAAAGAGAAGTCGTTCCGATCCAGTTGTAAATCTGCTCGGACACGACGGATTGCCCACCCCACTCGAAGGTGATAAAAAGCGTCTTTAATTTTTTACGGGCGGCGTAAACGGCCGCCGCCGCGCCGGCCGGTCCGCCTCCGACAATTATCAAATCGTAGGTCATATTTTATATTGTACACTAGGCGTCAAGAGATTTCTATTTCTTATTACGTCGCAGGAATGCCGGCACCGCGCTCCATTCGTCGCCGTCGTCCTCGATAACTTCTTCCTTCGCGTCCTTTTTTTCTATTTTTTTGAAAAAATCACTGTTGCTCAGATTCCCGTTTTGCAGGCTGTTGTGTATTTCTTTTTTTATCGTCGCCGGGGTTTCATCTTTGACGAGCTGGCCTCCGGTCGCTCCGCTAAAAAGGCTCTTGCGGGGCATGTCAGCCGGGAAACTGGTGGCGATGACGGTGACTTTTATTTCTCCTTTCTTCAGTTTTTCGTCGCGGATTGTTCCGAAGATTACCTTCGCGTCTTTGTCTATTGACTCAGTGATTATTTTCGCGGCCTCCTGAATTTCATTGATCGTCAGATCGTCTCCGCCGGAAATAGCGAAGAGCACTCCTTTGGCGCCGTGAATGGAAACTTCCAAAAGCGGCGAGTTGATGGCCGTCAGGGCCGCTTTCTCGGCACGCTTCTCGCCGGAGGCGCTGCCGATGCCCATCAAGGCGCTTCCGGCATTGGCCATGACGGCCCGGATATCCGCAAAGTCCACATTAATGACGCCCGGAGTGATAATCAGGTCGGAAATGCCTTCGACCGCCTGGCGCAATATTTCGTCGCATCGAGCAAAAGCATCTTTAAAATTAGTATTTTTCTCCGCCAATTGAAGCAGTTTGTCGTTCGGAATGATAATTATGGCATCCACCTCTTTAGCCAGTTCCTCTATGCCTTTTTCCGCTATTTTCATCCGCTGGCTGCCTTCAAAGAAGAACGGTTTTGTTACGACGGCCACAGTCAGTATGCCTTGCTCCCGAGCTGCTCGGGCGACGATCGGGGAAGCACCGGTACCCGTGCCTCCTCCCATTCCGCAGGCGAGAAAAACCATGTCCGCTCCTTTTATGACATCTTGAATTTCTGATTTTGTTTCTTCGGCCGCCTTTTTTCCCATTTCTGGATCCATTCCCGTGCCGAGGCCTTTGGTCAGATTTTTTCCGATGTGAATTTTTTTCTCTGCTAAAGAGTGATGCAAGTCCTGCGTGTCGGTGTTCATGCTGATAAAAGATACGCCGCCCACTTTGGAAGCTATCATGTGATTTACCGCGTTCTTCCCTGACCCTCCGATTCCAATGACCATAATACGAGCGAAACTTTGTATTTCCTGATTTATTTTGGGCATATTTTATTAAAAATTAATCCCTCGCTTTAGCTCGGGATCCCGACTCTGGGCCGGGACTTATATAATTAGTACACTACCAGAAAACAGAGAAAAGTAAACCCCCTACGGCATAAGTTGCTTTATGCTTGATTTTATAGTGTTTTTTAAGTCCCTGAAAAGATTTTTAAAAGAGTTCTCCGAGTAGTTCCCTGTATCTTTGCCGGGAGTCAAAAGGCCCAAGGCAGCGAACCAAGACGAATCCCGAAGCTTGGTTTTTACATTGCCGAAAATTTCGGTCGTGCCTAAGCTCGAGGGGAGCTTCAGAATGGATTTGGACAATTCCGGGAGGCCGGCAATATTAGCGCCGCCACCGACGAAAACGATACCGGCCGGCAGGAGTTCCGATCTCTTTATTTTTTTCAGATGATTGTCGATCGATTCGAAAATATCGCAGAGGCGCGCTTCGATGACCTCATCGAGTTTTTTCTTGGAAAATTCTTCTCCGGTGTTTCCGAGCTTCAATCCCTCCGCTTTCTCCAGCGGAATTTTAAATCCCAGAGCGATATCGTTGGTGATGTCCGAAGAGCCGATGGAGAAAGAGAAGATTGACACCAGCATTCCGTTTTCAAAAACGGAAAGGGAAGTTGTTTCCGCGCCTATGTCAACCAGCGCCACCCCGACGATTTTTTGCCTCTCGGACAGGACGATGTTGTTGATGGCGATTGGGGAGGCGATCACGTCTACGGCCTCTATACCGGCTTCCGCGATAGCCCCGAGCAAATCTTCCAAATGCACGACTGAATAAGTGACAAAAAGAGCTTTAGCCTCAAGTTTGGTTCCGCGCATGCCCTCCAGCCGGCCCAATACTTCTTTCCCATCCAGCCGGAAAGAAACCGGATACATATGGATGATTTTTTTGTTGCCCAGATTCAGGTTATCTTCGCAGTCCTGCAGGGCCTTGTTGACGTCCAGATTGGTCACTTCGCCGTCGGCTTTGGACACGATTGTTCCGCCCGAGCTCATTTCTCCGCGCAGGGTCGCGCCGGAGAGGGAAATGAATGCGCGCTTTATTTTCACGCCCACGGTTTTTTCCGCCATAGACACGGCATTTTTTACGGACATAGTGGCCAGATTCGAATTTACGACATAGCCGTGCCGGAGGCCCAAAGTGGGGGCCTCTCCAATGCCGACAATCTTAGGATTTTTTTCTCCCTTTAGAAATTCTCCGACCACGACCCGCGTGGCGGACGATCCCACGTCTATCCCGACTGAAATATTTCTGATCATCCCAATACTAAAATTTTTAATTCTAATACCTGCTATTATATCACTTATTCAAAAATTTAGTACGGGACAAGTATTTTTCTTCCAGTTTTTCCATTTTTTTACCATGATTTAGACCTTTTAGATGAAGCATTCCGTGGATAACTAGAAGGTTCAGGAATTGGCGGAAATTTTTTCCGAAATTTTTGGCTTCCCTTTTAATCACCGCCGGGCACAGAACTATTTCCCCTTTATTTTTTTTTAAAGCGAAAGATAATATATTCGTGGCCTTGTCTATCTTGCGGTATTTCTTGTTTATTTCTCTGGATTTTTTTTCCGGAACATAGGCGATTGATAGGGAATATTCTTTTCCTAAAATATCGTTTTTTATCATTGAAAAACCATCGCCCATATTTTTTACTTAGTAGCCATTTTACCCAGTTTACGGAGCTTTTCTATTTCTTTTCTTCGGCCCATTCTTTTGAGGGCGCTCTTTTTTATTTTAAGTTTTGATTCCTTCCTGACGTTGTAGCGGGCGCTTTTGACTTTGCGGATGATGCCGGATTCCTGGATGCGGCGGGAAAAGCGGCGCAAAACGCTCGAATTGTTTTCGTTCGGATTTTTCCTGACTTCGATTACCGTTTTTGCCATATAGCCATAAGATTATCATAATTTTTTTTTAAAGCAAGTTGCCTTATTTCTCTCCTTTCGTTATTATTAGCGGCATGAGAAAGCCAACGTACAATTTGCTCGACGCCATAGGCAATACTCCCTTGGTGAAAATTCCTCTTGATTCCTCGGCGGAAATTTTCGCCAAATTGGAATATTTGAATCCGGGCGGAAGCATCAAGGACCGTTCGGCTCTTTTTATGATCGAAGAGGCGGAAAAAAGCGGCCGGCTGAAACCGGGTGGCACGATTATCGAGGCGTCTTCCGGAAATCAAGGTATCGCGGTAGCGATGGTTGGAGCGGTCAAGGGATATAAGGTTATTATTACCGGTTCAGAAAAGGTGAGCGAAGAAAAAGTGAAAACCCTCAAGGCCTATGGGGCCAAGGTCATAATCTGTCCCAATGTCGATCTCAAAGACCCGAAAAACTACCATAACCTACCTGTTGCCATTCAAAAAGAAACACCCGATTCTTTTTTCCTGAATCAATATTTTAATTTGGCCAATCCGAGATCTTATTACGAAAATTTAGGGCCGGAAATTTGGCGCCAAACTGAAGGAAAAATTACCCATTTCTTCGCGGCTGCCGGAACCGGGGGGACAATCAGCGGGGTGGGAAAGTTTTTAAAGGAAAAAAATCCGAAAATTAAAATTATCGCGGTCGACGTGGACAATTCTTTCCATGCCACCCGAGGAAACCCCAAGCCTTATAAAATGGAGGGTATCGGAATAGATTTTGAGAGCCCGTGCCTGGATGAGTCCGTGATTGACGAATTTTTGTCGGTTTCGGACGAGCAGAGTTTTGCCATGTTAAAAAAGATGGCCTCTAAATATGGCTTTCTTCTCGGCACGAGCGGGGGAGCGGTGGCTCACGCTATTCAAAATTATTTAGGCAAACTGAAAAAAGGCGATATGGTTGTTGTCATTTTCAGCGATTCCGGACGCGCCTATTTGTCTAAAAATTATTATTGAAAAATCAAGCTTTTATTGACTTTTTCGTGAAAAAATATATTATAATCGATAATGCAACAAGCAGGAGATTATATAACTGAAGAAAAAAGGCAAGCGCTCTTGGCCGAGCTTAAAGATTTGAAGGGCCCGAAAAGAAAAGAGATTTTGGAGGCCTTAGCCTACTCAAAATCGCTGGGCGATTTGTCGGAAAACGCGGAATATCATCAGACTCGCGAAGAACAGGGCAAACTTGAAGAGCGTATCGCTAAAATAGAAAAAATTCTGCAATCCTCGCAGACGGTCAAGGGCGGCGGCGGGGAGGTAATTGAAATCGGCTCCAAGGTAGTTGTGCGGAAAGTTGGCGCCAAAGGCCTGCCTGCGCAGGCAGGAGAAAAAAAATATGTTATAGTAGGTTCCGAGGAAGCGGATATGGCCAAAGGAAAAATTTCCAACCGGTCTCCTATCGGTCGCGCGCTTTTTGGAAAAAAGAAAGGTGACAGTGTTTCGTTTAAAGCTCCTAACGGTTTGGTTGATTATAAAATAATTGACGTATCCTAGCCAAAGGCTAGCAAATTAAATTATAAATGTCTTCGATTGATGAAATTAGGGACACCAGAATAAAAAAGCTCAAACTCTTGCAAAGTAAGGGTATTAACCCGTATCCCGCCGAGTCCCAAAGGGAAATTTCCCTCAAGGCCGCGATTGATGGTTTTGAGGATTTGGAAAAAAGCAAAGAAATAAAATGGATTGCCGGCCGGGTTATGTCCCTCCGCGGGCAGGGCGCGATTGTTTTCGCCACTTTGTACGACGGAACTGGCTCTTTCCAGGGCCTGCTCAAGAAAGATGTCATTGGCGCCGAAAAATTCGATTTTTGGAATGAAGTTGTCGACATCGGCGATTTTGTGGAAATTCAGGGCACTTTTTTCAAAACTAATCGGGGAGAAAAAACGTTGGAAGTGAAGGATTGGCGCATGCTTTCAAAAAGTTTGCGTCCCTTGCCGGAGAAATGGCACGGGCTGACGGACGCTGAAGAGCGGTTCCGCAAACGATATTTGGATATCTTGATGAATCCGGAAATCAAAGATGTTTTTGAAAAGAAAGCAAAATTTTGGGAAGCGACCCGTAATTTTTTGAGGAAGGAAAATTTTTTGGAGGTGGAAACACCGACGATTGAAGTGACGACCGGCGGGGCGGAAGCGCGGCCGTTTAAGACTCATCACAACGATTTTGATATGGATGTTTATATGCGTATTTCGGTCGGAGAGCTCTGGCAGAAGAGATTGCTCGCCTCCGGCTTCGAGCGCGTTTTTGAAATCGGTAGAATTTACCGGAACGAGGGATCGAGTCCCGAGCATACGCAGGAATTTACCAATCTGGAATTTTACGCCGGCTATATGGATTACAAAAAGGGAATCGAGTTTACAGAAAGAATGATTAAGGAAGTGGTGAAGGAGACCTTCAGTGCTCTGCAGTTTGAAATTCACGGAAATAAAATCGACTTGTCTCCGAAATGGGAACGCATCGCCTATGTCGATACCATAAAAAAGATGCTGGATATCGATGTGCTTTCTTCTTCGGAAAAAGAAATGAAAAAGAGACTGGACGGTTTGAAAATAAAATATGAGGGGGAGAGCCGGGAGCGCCTGATTGATTCGCTTTGGAAGCATTGCCGGAAGCAGATTATCGGGCCGGCCTGGCTCGTTGACGCGCCGAAACTTATTTCTCCGCTTTCCAAAGCCAAGCAGGAAAATCCACTTTTGACCGAACGCGTTCAGCTTCTTCTTTGCGGAGCGGAGATGACCAACGGGTTTTCTGAACTGAATGATCCGATTGACCAGAACGAGCGCTTTGAAGCGCAGAGGAAATTAATTGAAGCGGGGGATCAGGAAGCGATGATGCCGGACGAAGAATTCGTGGAAATGCTCGAGCACGGCATGCCGCCGGCTTTCGGTTTTGCCTACGGCGAACGCCTGTTCGCTTTTCTTGTCGACAAGCCGCTCCGCGAGACCCAGCTTTTCCCGCTGATGCGGCCGAAAGAGTAGTATGAATCACAGAAAATTCATTATTTGGAGTAATTTGTTTTTTGTTTTTCCTCTCGTTTTTAGTTTATATTTGGAAAATTGGGTTTCTTTTACGCTGATTCTCGCGGTTATGATTGTCTCTTCTTTATACCATTTAGCGAAAGAGAAAAGATTTTTTTATCTGGATTCATCATTTGCTTGGTTGTTGATAGTTTCAAATTTATGGATATCTTACTTGGGATCTTTTAAATTGCCGTATTTTTTATTTGCCCTGGCTTTTGTTTTTTGTGCTCTGTATTTTTACTTTACCCAAAATGAAAATAATAAAAATTACAATCACGGAATGTGGCACTTGTTTTCTTCACTCATAACCCTTTTCAGTATTTTAACTTTTTGGGCCGGTAAATAGTCGAATTAAAACGAAAACGGCCCCGACTGTAGAACAGCACGGGGGTGTTTCTTTTTGGCGGTTTGCACACGCCGATGTATCTAAATTACTGAAAGAACTTCTGGCGCCCCGCCCCGGTGTCCAGCCGGGGCGGGGCATGTCGCCTACCCGATGACCTTGAACTCGTAGCCCTCCTGGGACAACTTATCCAGGTCTTCCTGGTTGCCTTCGAACTCGAAGATGATGTCGTTCACCCCGACGCAACGTGCGACCACGAGCTTGTCGAGTATGAACGTCATCTTCACGGCCTGAAAGGGGTCATTGTTTCCCAGAAGCTTGATTTTCACAGTAGATCTCCCTTCGTCAGTCGCTGATTACGGTTATGTCAGGGAACCCAACCTTCCGTATCTTGGCGAGGTCTTCCTCGTTTCCTCCCAGGATCAAGATGCGCCAAGGTTTGGGAACGGTCGTGAAGTACACAGGCTTTGGTTTCGCATTCCTGTCCTGCGGCCTCAAAGCCTGTAACACGATACTGGGTAGATCCTTCCTCGAGTTGTCTATCGCTATTAGCAAGGTTCCTCTCCTCCCATCAAATTAATACCACACCTATCTATTCTAGTCAACAAAACTAGCATTTTGAGTTATCCATAAACGAAACCAGCCCAGAGCGCAAAGCATCTGGGCATCTTGTGGGCGGTTATAAACACGCCCGATGATTATTTTACTGAAAGAACTTCTGGCGCCCCCGCTGGCGTGCTTGCGGCGATGGATGTGGGCAGAGGAGCTTAGATGTTAACGCTCCATGCAGTAAAATCCCCACACGATCAGGCAGAAGACAACTACCAAACCCAGCGGGGTCGCAACAACGAGTAGGGCCACAGTACCGACAATCCCCAACAGCACGTCCAGTACCGTCTCCATCTCCTCCTCCTTTCGCTTACGGCCTGAGGTTGATGACCCCGAAATCGATCCCCTCCTCTTTCATCTTGTGGAAGTCTACGTCACTGCTTTCCGGGATGTCCAAGACAAGGGGGGCACAGCGTTCGATGGTGACCCTCTTCCTGAGAAAGAGGGCTAATTCTACGACACCCCTCACACCCTCAGACCACCCAAAAATCACCACTGTCATCGAACACCTCCTTTATATACAGAATACCACATTTATCTATTTTAGTCAACAAAAAGACGTTTTGAGTTATCCACAGTTAAAGCCTGGTGTTGTTTTTTGTGTGGTTTATAATGTTAATCAAGTGGGAAAAAGTGGGAAAAGTGTTGATAAGTAATTTTTCATAAAATTATGCTCATTGGCGAATACATTCACACGATTGATAAGAAGAATAGGATATCTCTTCCTTTCAAATTCCGAAAAGAGATGGGCAAGAAAGTTATCATCACGCCGGGACTAGAACAATGTTTGTTCATTTTTACGAACAAAGAATGGGAGAAGGTGAGCAGAAAACTTTCCGATTCGAGCGAAGGACTTTCTTTTCTCAAAGCCGACCAGAGAAATTTTAATCGGTACATGTTTGGGCGGGCGGCGGAAGCGGAAATAGATTCCATCGGAAGAATTTTAATACCGGATTTTCTGAAGGATAGAATCGGACTCAAAGACAAAGCAGCGATTATCGGAGTGGAAGACAGGGTTGAAGTTTGGAACGAAAAGGCATGGTTGCAGAATCAGGAAGTTGTGGAAAAGCGAGCCGGCGAGCTGGCGGAGAAGCTGGCGGAGAAAAAATGAGCGTACACCGGACAGTTCTTTTAAATGAAACAATAGACGGTTTGGATTTGAGGCCGGATTCAGTTGTCCTTGACTGCACCTTCGGCGGAGGCGGGCACAGCGCTGAAATATTGAAAAGATTTTCGAAGGCGAAAATAATCGCGCTGGATCAGGACAAAGGAGCCTGGAGAGAAAACGACCGGAAAATTTCTTTTTTTAATGTAAATTTTCGGGATTTGGATAAGGTTTTAAAAAACGAGAAAGTTGACGGAATAATCTTCGACCTCGGCTTGAGTTCTGACCAATTGGAAAATTCCGGACGAGGATTTTCTTTCATGAAGGACGAACCGCTCCTCATGACCATGAAAGAAAATCCCGGTCCGGAAGATGTCACGGCTTACGATGTCGTAAATACCTGGGACGAAAAAAATCTAGCCGATATCATTTACGGTTATGGAGAGGAAAGGTTTAGTCGGCGGATAGCCAAAGGGATAGTTGAGGCGAGGAAGAAAGCCGAAATCAAAACCACTTTTGATTTAGTGAAAATAATCGCGGAAGCAGTACCAGCGGCGTATCGGAGGGGGAGACTGCATTTCGCTACCAGAACTTTCCAGGCGATCCGAATAGCGGTTAATGACGAATTGGGGGCTTTGCAGGAAGGGCTAGAAAAAGGATTTGAGGCATTAAAAGTAGGCGGACGAATGGCGGTAATTTCCTTTCACAGCTTGGAAGACAGAATAGTTAAAAATTTTTACAAAGTAAGAACAAAAGAAAAGAAAGCAATATTAATAAATAAAAAGCCGGTTTTGGCGAATAAAGAAGAACTAAAAAATAACCCAAGAGCCAGAAGCGCAAAGTTAAGAGTTTTAGAAAAAATCACCGCCGCGGCGGGACAAGTATGAAACAAGCAGCCCTACAATTGAAAACGCGGATAAGAAATGTGAACATTATGAACAATAATGTTGAAATTGAGAGGGTTGTTCTGAATATAATGCTTTCTGCCTTGGCCGGGTTGGCGCTTTGGTACGCTCTTATTTTAGGGAACATGGTTTTTGATATTGTGCAGAGGAGAGCTTTGGAAAAAGAAATACTTGTCCTTACCAGTGAAGTCAATAATTTGGAGCTTTCTTACTTATCTATTTCAAGCAGCGTTGACATGGCTCTCTCGCAATCTATGGGATTTAAAGAAGCAACTCTCAATTTCGCGACCCGCAAATCTCTCGGCTATAGCTCTACGGGCGAAGCTCTCGGTGGTAGTTTAAAACTGGTTAAAAATGAAATATAGTTTTCTCGTTAGATCCAGAATTGTCCTCTTTTTTGTCATATTTTTTGCCGTGGTGTTTTCAGGCAGGCTTTTTTGGGTGCAGGTCGTGCAGGGTGATTATTATTCCAACGAAGCCGACCGCAACTATATTACTCCTTCTTCCAATATTTATGAGCGCGGCACGATTTATTTCACACAAAGAGACGGAGGGCTCGTCTCTGCTGCCACCCAGACTTCCGGTTTCAAGATAGCCATCAACGCGGGGAAAATTGTCAATCCGGAAGATGCTTATCTAAAATTGTCAAAAATAACGGTTCTAGACCGTGATTATTTTATATCCAAAGCGGAACAGAAAAACGATACTTACGAGGAAATTATTCATCGTCTTTCCAAAGAGCAGGCCGACGCCGTGTCCGGATTGAAAATTCCTGGCGTCTCCGTTTACAAGGAAAAATGGCGTTTCTATCCCGGAGGCAGTTTAGCTTCGCACGCGCTCGGTTTGGTGGGGTACAAAGGCGACGAGCTGGGCGGGCGCTACGGCCTGGAGAGGCAGTATGACGCGCTCCTAGCCCGCAATGCCGACAATCCCTATGTTAATTTTTTTGCCGAAGTTTTTTCCAATATACGCAAGACGCTATTCGAGAGTGAAACAGCCGAGGGGGACATAGTGACCACCATTGAGCCCCAGGTTCAAAGTTTTTTGGAAAAAAAATTGACCGAAGTGAAAGGCAAATACCAGATTGATTCCATCGGTGGCATAATCATGAATCCGCGGGACGGATCCATTTACGCGCTCGGAGTCAAGCCGGATTTTGATCCGAATAATTTTTCTCAAGCCAAAACAGCTTCGGTTTTTTCCAACCCGCTCGTGGAGAATGTCCTCGAATTCGGCTCGGTGGTAAAACCTCTGGTGATGGCGGCGGCGATCGATACGGGTGCTGTCACAGCCGATACGACCGGAACAACAATTGGGCAGAGTAAATTTGCGGGATTATCTCCTGGCCTACGGCATCAAGGATAAAACCGGGATCGATCTGCCGAACGAAACGAGCGGACTTGTTTCCGGCATTTTGAAAAGTCCGCGCGAAATCGAATATGCCAACGCCGCTTTCGGCCAGGGGATCGCGCTTACTCCAATAGAACTGGTACGGGCTTTGGCTTCTTTAAGCAACGGCGGGCAGCTCGTTACCCCGCATGTGGTCAAAGAAATAAGATACAAGAACGGAATCTCCAAAGAAATGACGTATTCCACCACGCCGACAAAAATTTCCCCGGAAACTTCGCAGGAAATCACCCGGATGCTGGTTGAGGTGATGGATAAAGCGATCAAGGGAGGCGCGGGAAAATTCGACAATTGGAACGTGGCGGTCAAAACCGGCACAGCGCAGGTTGCGGATAATACGACCGGAGGTTATTATACAGACAGGCACAACCATTCTTTTTTTGGTTATTTCCCGGCTTATAATCCTGAATTTATAATTTTTCTTTATGCGATAAATCCCAAAGGCGTGCCCTACGCCGCGACGACGTGGACCGATCCTTTTTTGGATATCACCAAATTTTTGTTGAATTACTACAATATTCCGCCGGACAGGTAAAAAGTTGATGAAAATGATTTTCAAAAAAATAATAGTTTATGTTTTAAGAGCGGAGTCGCGCCTCGTGCTTTGGAAGTACAAGCCGAAAATTATCGCCATCACCGGGTCGGTCGGGAAAACTTCCACCAAAGACGCGGTTTATGCCGTGCTCTCTAAAATATCCCATGTCCGCAAAAGCGAAAAAAGTTTCAATAGCGAGATCGGCCTGCCACTTACCGTTTTGGGCGTCCCGAACGGATGGAACGATCCTTTGACCTGGCTGCTTAATGCCCTGAAAGGACTGTGGCTTTTTGTTTCCTCTCATAAATATCCCAAGTGGCTGGTCTTGGAAGTGGGGGTGGGGAAGCCCAGCGATATGGGGAGAACCGCTTCTTGGCTGAAAACGGATGCGGTTATCATTACCGCCATAGGCGCGACTCCGCCCCATATTGAATTTTTTGATTCACAGGGGCATTTGGTGGAAGAGAAAAGCCAGCTCATAAAAACTTTAAAGCCGGACGGTCTCTTGGTTTTGAATGCTGACGATGAATCGGTGTTACAAATGAAAAGTAAAAGCAAGTGCCGCGTTATTACTTACGGATTTAAGGAAGGCGCCGATGTCTTGGGTTCGGGTGACAGTATTTTTTACAACAAGAAAAACGAGCTCTCCGAAGCGGGTAAACCGGCGGGAATTATTTTCAGGGTGGATGAAGGAGGTAAAAGCTTGCCGGTTGTCATCGAAGGGGTATTCGGCCGAAATCACGTGTACGCGTCGCTGGCGGCTCTGGCTCTTTCTTCCGACTTGAAATTAAATATGCTGACCGCTGCGGAGTCGCTTAAAAATTACGATGTTCCGCCTGGGCGGATGCGACTCCTTTCAGGAATAAACGGATCTCTGATTATCGACGATACCTACAATTCGTCCCCCTTCGCCTGCGAGTCGGCGCTCAAAACACTGGGAGAGATAAAAAACGTAAAAAGAAAAATTGTCATTCTGGGCGATATGCTGGAGCTCGGAAAGTATACCGCGGAGGCGCATAAAAATATCGGTCGGGTTGTCAAGGAAAACGCGGATATTCTTATCGCGGTCGGCCAGCGGGCAAAGGGATTTAAAGAAGGCGCGCTGGAGGTTTACCCCGTATTAAAGGATCGCAGGGAATGCGCATGGAGCGTGCGGTGGAAGCAATTCTTTTAGACCAAGAAAATAAAGAAAAACTCCTCGTCCGCCAGGACGAGGAGTGGAAAAAGAGGGAATAAAGGAGTAATATAGCGATATGCAAGAGGGGTCTCCGGGAAAAAGGAATACGGAAGATAGAATAAAAGCAGCAAGGCAAATTCGCGCTGTTCGGAAAAACGAGAGACAGTGGATAAATACAAACAAAGGAAAATTTTTAACCAACAGAGGCAAGTATGATTACATATGGGAATTACATGGTCTTAAGGAGTTGTTTGCCTATTTAAGGATCAAAAAAAATACAAAAGTTCTTGATATTGGCTCAGGTACAGGTCGGGCTGTCGATGAAATTTCTAAAAGTGAATTGGGAAAGGGACTGGAATTTGTTAAAACCGCGCTGATTAATTATTCCGGAGAAAATTCAAGGAAAATCCACCTTACCTCTGCGGAAGTCCTGCGAGGCATACCTTCTGATTCTTTTGGGGCTATTCTAGCTGTTTTTAGCGTGGCCTATAGCGAGGCGCCAGAACTAGTGGCTCAACAGATTGACAGGGTATTGGTGCCCGGTGGCGTTTTTAAGGGTTCGTTTAATTCAAGAAATAGCCCTGAAACTGCTTTTGGTAAAGTAACACTGAAAAAATACGGCAATTTGCGTCTCATTTTACAAAAAATGGGATATGATACGGCAACTATATCGGATTTTTCGGACAAGTATTTAGAATTTCATGATTCTGTTCTTTTGGCAATCAAACCAGACCCATCATCAGGGGTTCCCCGCGCAGTAGACTTACTAGAAGCAGATTATAGCCATTCAACCTAATAAATTTTTTACTCGCTGAAGAAAATCGGGATTTCGAGCGCGTCGTCGTGTTCCGGCAGACCGGAGGGGTTGTCTTTTTGCAGGATTAAGGCGCCGTTGTTTTTGTAAGTCGGCTTTTTAAATTCCAGCGTGGCAGTGAAGGGGACAAATTCTGTCGTCATCCAATCGCCTTCGGCCGTGGCGTAGCTCTCGGCGATAATGAGTCCGTCCCAGTCCACCAAAGTAATCGGGAAGCTCGCCTCAAAAAACCAATTTCCCCGCGCTTCGCCCTTGATGACAAGCGGACTTTTTATCGTGCCGTTTGCCTGGGGAGTGTATAGCCGGATAGTTTTCCCGCGCTCGGTTTGGTACTCGATGTAGGCCGGTTCGCCGTTTTCCAGTTCTTTGATGCCGATAAATCCAGCTAGCACTATGACTATAAAAAACGCAATAATGGTAACTGTTTTTCTCATAGTAAAATTATAGCGCATTGTGATAAAATGTAAAAATGCGATTAAATAAACTGACGGAAGAAGAAAAAAGAATAATTATAGGCAAAGGTACCGAAGCGCCGTTTACCGGCGAGTACGTCAACAATAAAGAAACCGGCGTTTATGTCTGCCGGCAATGCGAGGCCCCGCTTTACGATTCCAAAGATAAATTTGAATCCGATTGCGGCTGGCCTTCTTTTGATGATGAGGTGTCGGGAGCGGTAAAAAAGAGCCTGGATGCCGACGGGATGAGGACGGAGATAACTTGCACCAAATGTGGAGGGCACTTAGGACATATATTTACTGGCGAGCGCCTAACCGACAAAAATATCCGCCACTGCGTAAATTCGATATCTATGAAATTTGTTCCCGGAAAATAATTAATTAAAACTAGCTATGACTAAAAAAATTGTATTGGCGGGCGGATGTTTTTGGGGCTTGCAAGACCTTATAAGAAAACAACCGGGCGTTATAAAAACGCGGGTGGGCTATACCGGCGGGAGCGTGAAAGGCCCGACCTATGAGAATCATGAGGGACATGCGGAGGCGGTGGAGATACAATACGACACTAAAAAAACTTCTTACAAAAAACTTCTAGATTTCTTTTTCCAAATACACAATCCGACGACCCTAAATCAGCAGGGCAATGACGTCGGCACCTCCTACCGCTCGGCCATTTTCTATGGCAACGAAGAAGAAAAAAAAGAAGCGGAAAATTTTATAAATATCGTAAATAAATCAAAGCGCTGGAAAAATCCAGTAGTAACGACCTTGGAGCCCTTCAATAAATTTTACGAAGCCGAAAAATACCATCAGGATTACCTGATAAAAAATCCGGGCGGATATACCTGCCACGCAATATATTTTGACAGCTATTTGTGGTTATCGTGAAAAATGCTATATTTTTTGTGTTGGCCTCATCGTCTAACGGTTAGGACGGGAGCTTCTCAAGCTCCAAATCGGGGTCCGATTCCCCGTGAGGTCACATTTTTTGACAAATGGCAGATTTTGCGGTATACTAAAAGTAGAAAAAAGAAAAGGGAGGAAAGGTGATGAGAACCATAGCGCTGTTTAGGTGTATCGCTAGGCGGATTCGTTCCGCTTGGCGCACGTGGCGGCGGGTGGCTCTAGACTTTCAGGTCCAAGAGTGTCTAGACGCTGTGGAGCGTCCCGATCTCAATCTGGAGCGCATGGCGTTCTGGGTTGACAAATACAAAGAGGCGTGCAGGAAGCGTCTCGAGTACAACATGAAGATCCACAGGAAGGAGGCGACGACATGAAGCTCTGGAAGGTGGCACTCTGGATCGCGACTGGCGGATTCATCGCTTGGGTCGTTCATCACGACCCGCTCATCTACGCCATCGGGTTCGTAGGATTGGTCGTTTTCGTCGGCTCTGGCTGGTTGGCGTTTTGGCTGGCCGGCAGGATCGAGCGGGGATTTCAGGTCCTCGCCGAGAGGAGGCGTGAAAATGTCTTCCGGAGAGAAGTATTAGATTCGGATGAGGAGTGAACATCGTACCGCCGGCGGCGACCCCCCAGGGCCCCGCCGGCGAAGTTGTTTTTAGTCCTCTATTTAATTCTTTTTTCTTAAAATTGGTTTTACAGTTTTTATATTACTATCAGAGATAGCTGCTTTGGGGGAAGTTAATTCATTGATTCTTTCTTCTTGAATTTCTGTATTAACCATTAGAGTTTTAATATCCGTGGTTCCAAACTGCTGAAGACGCATTGTTTCTTTTTTTAAACGAATTTCTTCTTTTATATCATTTTTTAATACACTAGCTTTTTTCAGTATGGAAACCCCGCTCTCTGATGCTAATATGTCATAAGCATTTCTCATATTTATATGGTAATCGAATTCTGAAATTATATTAACAATATTTTCTCTATCACGTGGGTCTAATTGTTGTGCTAATTCATAGGAGCTAATTTTTTTTAATGAGGCTAGTATCGCTTCTATTGCCTCAGGAGGAATTACAAAAAACTCATATATTTGTTCATAAAAACGAATCTTTTTTAATGATTTCATTGCTTCTGTAGGTACTACAAAAAATACCGTAGAGTAGATTTTTGCGTTGCCATTTATCTTTTGAACTGTTGATTTTACATTTACATTAATATAATTTTGCAAATCAGATTCTGATACTTTTGCGTCAAAAATAACGTATTGTTCCAAAAATTCAATAAGGAAATCAGGTTTAAATTTTCCGCCTAAATCGGTCGGCAAATTGTTGTTATCATAATATTTAAATCCGTATTGTGGGGATTTACATAGTTCAGTCAATTGGTTTTTAACATTCTCTTCATGTTCTGCCCACATTCGATCTTTTTCCTCTCTTTCTTTCCGCAACCTTTCTTCATCTTCTCTTCGTACTCTTTGTTTTTCTTCTCCAAAAGCAATAGTTGCTTCGTCTAGTCTTTTAATATTATCGTCCGATTCTTTTTTTCTACTATTTTCAGTTGCCCTAAAATTACTAATTTCTTTTATTAAAGATTCCTTTTCATTTAATAAATTTGTTTTTTCTGCTTCCAGGCTAGTAACCTGAACAAATAATTGCTTGTTCTTCCCAAATAGCTGGTCTTTTTGGGTTTTTTCATTTTGTAGTTCATTGGTTAATTCTCCTAAGGTTCTATCTTTTTGGCCTAAATCTGCTTTGAGTTGTGCATTTTCGTTTATTATTGTTTTACAATCTTCTGGTTTTTCTTTTTTTCTACTTAAAATTAAATAGACAATTATGCCTACAACCCCCAATCCTACTATTATGACAACAAAGTTTTGCATACATCCATTTTAACATTTTTATTGAATTAAACGAAGAAGCCACCAGGGAGGTGGCCTCCTCTGGTGGCTGTTGCGATTTTGCCGGCTTAGCTAGAAATCTAACGTCACGTAGTCGGCAAACTCCACCCTGAGGAAGGGGGAATTGAATCCATGCACAGTGATCGTGATCTTCTCTCCTCCCTCAAAGATAAGGCACAGCTCGCCGGAGTCGTGGTGGGTCAAACTGGATGATGATCCTCCGACCTCAACCCCGACCAGCTTTTTCCCTACCAGTCGGTTTGCGAGGACCCCTCTTTCACTCATGGCGTACTCCTTTCGCTATAAAATTAACACAAGAAAGCCCGTGAGTCCAATTCATGATTTTTATTTTTTCAGGTGGTGCTTCAGCGTATAAATCCAATCGTCTTCAATTTGATCGCCTTCAAGTTTTTGCGCCAAAAGCCATTCTAAATATCCACGGTCGGTTTTTAGCACTTCTTCCACTTTTTTTCCGAGGTGCTTGATTTTATTTTTTAATCTCTCAAAAAGTTTTTCTAAAACCAAAACATCCCCCAAAGCGTCGTGCGCGGTCGCTTCAATTTCCAACTCCAAAAGATAGCGCAAATATTGCAAATTATATCTTTCGATTTTTCCTTCCTTGTCCAAATATCTTGCAACCCTTAATGTGCAGATGAATTTACGAGGAACAATATCTTCTTTGCTGATTATTAAAAGATCAAACGGCGCATTGTGCGCGACGATGATGGAATCCTTATCTTCGAAAAGTTTTTTAATTATCGGCTGGTCGGTGCTTTCTTTAAAAGTCGGTTTATCAACAACCATTTTATTAGTTATGTGATGAATAGCCGAAGCTTCCGGAGGAATTTTAATTGGGGGTTTATAAAGACCCACAAAACTTTCTTCTCCACACTTATAGGCGATTTGGCAGAGAAAATCTTTTTCCGTGTTGCCGGTGGTTTCTGTATCAAAAAATATCAACTTGAGCATCCCATTAGAAATTTTAATTAATAAACCATTACCATTATAACATATCCCTTGAATTTCTAACGGGACAAGTAGTGCTATTTTAGCACATTTTTGACCTGCCCCGTAGCAAGTTTTGAAAAAACTTTGCTTCGGGGTATAATGCGTTTATGTTGCACGAACAGGTAAAAAATGGGGTCAAAGAAGCGATGCTGGCCAAAGACGCTGGCCTGCTCAAGGCCCGGCGGAACATTTTGGCGGCCTTTACCAACGAGTTGGTTGCCCAAAAGCGAAAGCCGATCGAGTCGCTCTCCGACGAAGAGGCGCTCAAAGTCATTGAGCGGATGGTGAAAAAAGCGAAAAAGGCGATTGAAATGTTCAAGCAAGGGGGTCGCGCGGATTTGGTGGCCGAGGAAGAAGCCGAGATTAAAATCTTTGAATCATACCTTTCCCGCTAATGCATACCGTCAATCTTTTAACCGGTTTTGTGGCAAGCCATCAGATTCTCATTTATGGTCTGATTTATCTGGGCCTAATCTTTGAGGGAGAATTTTTTTTGATTTCGACGGGGATTCTGGCGCACTTGGGCGCCTTGAATGTCTGGGTTGCCCTCATTTTTATCCTTCTAGGTGGAATATCCAAGGCCTTGCTCGGGTATGCCCTGGGAGAATTTTTATATAAAAAGTTCAATCACCATATATTTTTCAAATATATCCAAGGGCGGGTTTACAACGTTCTTCCGGGGTTTAAAATAAAGCCCTTTTGGTCTATTTTCATTTCTAAATTCATTATCGGGATAAATTATCTAGTGGTTATATTTTGCGGGTATGAAAAGATAGATTATAAAAAATTTTTAAAAGCAGAAATTTCTTCCACCCTGATCTGGCTCCCGGTTTTGCTGTCTTTGGGATATTTCTTCGGCTATACCGCGCTCCGCGTGAGCCGCGAGATTGGAAAATTCTCCGTGGTAGTGATAGTCTTGTTTATGATCTTTATTTTCTTTGACAAGTTGGTTTCTTGGCTTTATGGGCTATTTGAAGAATTTTATGCCGAAAAAAGATAAAAAATTAGTTACCCACGATGGATCGTTTCACTCTGATGATGTTTTTGCCTGCGCGGCTCTGTGTCTCTTGCTGGAAAAGAAAGGAGAGAAATTTAAAATCATCCGCACGCGGGACGAAAAAATCATCCAGACCGGCGATTATGTTTTTGACGTGGGCGGAATTTATGACGAAAAAACAAACCGGTTTGACCATCATCAGCCGGGCGGAGCAGGCCGGAGAGATAACGGCATAGAATATTCTTCTTTCGGCCTAGTATGGAAAAAATTCGGGGCGGACATTTGCGGATCCGAGCAGGCCTCCGAGTTATTGAGTAAAAAATTAGTTTTTCCCATCGACGCTTTTGATAACGGTTTTGATTTAGTGGAAAATAAACATGATGTTTCACCGTATTTTATACAGCATATTTTTTTCGCCATGGAGCCGACCTGGAGAGAAAACAATTTAGATAAAAACAAAATATTTTTAAGGTGCGTAAACATGGCAAAAGAAATTTTATCGCGTGAGATGGTCCAATCACAAGATACCGTTTTGGCGGAGGAGTCGATTGCAACTATTTACAAAAACACCAAAGATAAGAGAATAATTGTCTTGGATAAAAATTATCCGTTTGAATATATTCTTTATAATTTTCCGGAACCTCTTTTTGCAATTTATCCCAGAAAGGCGGATAACACTTGGGGGGTCAAGGCGGTAAGAAACAATCCAAAAACATTTATCAACAGAAAAAATTTACCGAAAGCTTGGGCTGGTTTGAGAGACGGGGAATTACAGAAAATTACCGGCGTGGAAGACGCGATTTTTTGCCATCGCGGGCTTTTTATGGCGGTCGCCAAAACGGAAAAGGGCGCTGTCAAATTGGCGCAAATCGCGGTAGAATCATAAGGGTATGGCATTTATTGATGAAATGACGATATACGCCGAGGCCGGGCGGGGCGGAGACGGCGTCGTGCGCTGGCGGCGGGAAAAATTCGTGCCGAAAGGTGGACCGGCGGGCGGAGACGCCGGACGCGGAGGAAATTTTTACGCGCTAGCGGTTCGCGATGTACACGCGCTTTCCCGTTACAAGGCGAAAAAGAGTTTTTCCGCCGAACGCGGAGAGGACGGAGGAAAAAAAAGTTTACACGGGAAAAGCGGAGATGATTTTATATTGGAGTTGCCGGTTGGATCCATCATCACTAACTTAGATACGGAAGAAAAATGGCAACTAACAGAGGAAGGGCAGAAAATTTTGCTTCTGCGCGGCGGCTACGGCGGTTTTGGAAACGAGCATTTTAAAAGTTCCACCAACACGGCTCCTCGGCAGTCGCGCGAAGGGGCTCCGGGCGAAAAAGGAAATTTTAAGATAGAACTGGAACTTTTCGCCGATGTCGGATTGATCGGCCTACCCAACGCGGGCAAAACATCTATCCTCAATTCATTGACCAACGCGCAGGCGAAAGTCGGGGATTACGCTTTTACCACTCTCGATCCGAACCTGGGAGATTTTTACGGCTATATTATTGCCGACATTCCTGGGCTTATTGAGGGTGCGTCGGAGGGCAAGGGCCTAGGGGTAAAGTTTCTACGGCATATTAAACGCACCAAAATGCTCGTGCATTTGGTTTCTTTTGAATCTTCCAATATAATGAAAAGCTATAAAGAAGTCCGCAAGGAGCTCAAAAAATACGACAAAAAATTAAATCTGGGAAAAGACGGGCTGTCGTTTAAGAAGGAGATAATAATTCTATCCAAAAGCGACATGGTCAGTGACCTGAAAGTTATCACGAAAAAAGTGAAAGATTTCCAAAAAATTTCTAAAAATGTTTTTTTGTCTACTAAAAAAGTATATGCGAAATTAGTAGACATATTGTAATAATTATGATATTTTAAAAAGATGCGGGGAGATATTGCTTACAAAATTTTAGGTTTTTTAGAAGATAGAGGCGCGGATGTCGTTGATTTAATGGAAACTTTCTTGGAAAGCGGTTATGGGGCAACCGTGGGAAAAATAGATTACAAATACGGCCTGAAACAACAAAAGAGACAGGCTTTAAAGTTTGAACGCGACAAAAAAAGAAATTTACAGAAATATATTTTCAAATTAAGGTCGGATGGCTTGATTGTAAACTATTCTTCCCAAAAAATTTACTTGTCGGTCAAAGGAAAAAAGAAGCTTGAATCGCTGAAGAAAAACAAGATTTTTGATGAAAGTTTATATAAAAGAGAAAACGGAGATGAGGTGATTATTGTAAGCTACGACATTCCGGTGCTTTTCAATAGAGAAAGAGACGGTTTAAGGAATGTATTGAAGGTATTGGGTTTTAAAATGGTGCATAAGAGTGTTTGGGTCGGAAAGGTGAAATTGCCCGAGCAATTTATCTCCATGTTGGAAAAATGTGGGATTCTTGAATATGTCGAGATATTGAAAGTTACTAAACGTGGCAGTTTACAATCAGTGTGAAATTATGTCTACTAATTCAGTATATGCGGAGTTAGTAGACAAATAAGAAATTTTTCCTTTATTTGCGTTGTGCCGGCCCTTCTGCTTTTTGCTTTGTCAATAAAAATTTTTTATGATACAATAAAATATAATTGCTTATGAACAAAATTTCAAATTTTTTGAAGGGGAAGAAATATATTTACTACATAGCCGGTGGGGTTATTTTAGTAATTGCCGGAATCTTTGTTTTTAGCGGGCGGAAGGCGGGAAACGGGACGATTACGGTCGCCCGCACTGACTTTTTGAACCAAGTTTCTGTCTCCGGAAAAGTGGAGACAGCGGAAGAAGCCGATTTGGGCTTTGCCGCGTCAGGGCGGATAGCTAAAATATACGCTCGCAACAACGAAAGCGTACGGGAGGGGCAAATACTCGCCCAGCTGGATGTCGCCGATCTTTTGGCGGATTTGAAAATAAAAGAAATAAATTCAAGAACTTCCGATGTGGAATTGGAAGATGCGCGGGAAAATTTGGAAAAAGTTACAACGCAGGAAGACACTAAAGTGGAAAGCGCGTATCGAAATCTTCTTTCAGAAAATTTAGAGCTTGTTCCCAATTCGTCGGACTATGCCGCTACGACACCGACCATCAGCGGAATTTATGACGGAGTGGAAGGCGTTTATAAAATCAGCATTGAAAAAGAAAATATAACTCTTTCTGATTTAACCTTGCGCACTTTTAAATTAGAAAATACAGAACGGATAATTAATGAGGAAGGAGCAACACGGCTCGGCACAAAAGGTCTTTACATTTCTTTTCCCGACGATGTAGAAACTTATAAAAACACGATCTGGTATTTAAATATTCCAAACAAATCCGGTTCTTCTTATTTGGCGAATTTTAACGCCTACAACGAAGCGAAAAAAGGGCGTGATTTGGCTATAAAAAATGCGGAATATGAATATCAAAAACTCTTGACGGAAAAAAATGACGGGGCTTCTTCAGTGGCGCAGGCGGAGATAGACAAAATCCGCGCGGAAATCGGGAAGAACACCATTTACGCGCCGTTTGGCGGAATTGTTACCAATATTGAGAAAGAAGTCGGGGAGATAGCTTCTCAAAATGAAACCATCGTGACCTTGATGGGCGGGGGTACGCTCGAAATTGAGAGTTTCGTGCCGGAGGTAAATATCGCGGAAGTGAGAATAGGTCAGGAAGCCGAAGTAACCTTGGATGCTTTCGGCGAGGATATGGAATTCCAGGCGCGGGTCGTTTCGATCGACTCGGCCGAGACGATGCGCGACGGCGTCTCGACTTACAAAGTCAAAATGCGTTTTGAAATGGACTATCCGACCATACGACCGGGCATGACGGCCAACGTTTCCATAGTGATTTTTGAAAGATCGGATACCATAGCTATTCCGGGCGGCACGGTATACATGGAAAACGGCAAATGGTTTGTCAAAGTCAAAGAAAAAAACGGTACAGTATCGCGGGAAGTGACGATCGGCAACCGCACCAATTTGGGCCAGGTTGAAATCGTTTCCGGGCTGGAAGAAGGAGAGGCGGTGGTTCTTAATCCTAACGCGGAATAATTTATGTTTTCCTCACTAAATATTCGCATCGGATTTTTTCTGGCCAAGCGGCAAATAAGAAGATCAAATCCATGGACGACAGTGCTTATAATTTTCGTGATGTTTTTTACATTTCTGAATTTAGTGGTGGTGAGCGGGATTTTGGTCGGGCTTTTGCAGGGAGCGATCAATGCCGTACGCACTCATTATACAAGTGATGTTATCGTATCCAGCCTAAACAACAAAACTTATATAGAAAATAGTCCGGAAATCATCAATATCATCAAGTCATTGCCCCAGGTGGAGCATATGTCCGCGCGATATATGGAAGGGGGAACTCTGGAAGCCAACTATAAGACGCGCACCAACGATAAAGAGAAACCAAATATTGCCGCAATGTCAATTTATGGCATCAATCCCGTAGCGGAAAATAAGGTAACCGGAATTTCAAAATTTATGGTGGAGGGAGAATATTTAGCTCCGGGAGATTATGACCAAATATTATTGGGAGCCTATCTTGATAAAAAATATATGGACTTTGATTATCCGGGATTTACCGCTTTGGAAAATATCAAACCGGGCGTGAAGGTTCGGATGGTGGTAAACGGAGTAGAGCGCGAAGTTACTATCAAAGGTATTTTAAAAGCCAAAGTGGATCAGCTTTCTATGGGTGTGTTTATGATAGATTCTCAATTGCGAAGCATGATAGGCAGGAATGATTATAACGTGGATGAGATTTCAATCAAGGTAAAACCGGGGACAGATCCGGCCGATGTGCGGGACATTTTGAAAAGAAATGGCGTTGATAAGGTTGCCAAAGTGCAGACTTACATTGATGCTCAGCCGAAATTTATTAAAGACATGATTGCCACTTTTTCTCTTTTGGGAAACATGCTTTCCTCTATCGGCCTCGTTGTCGCTTCCATTACTATTTTCATAGTCATTTTTATAAATGCCATTACCAGAAGAAAATTCATCGGTATCTTGAAAGGAATCGGCATCAATGAAGCGGCGATTGAAATATCGTATGTTTTGCAGTCTTTCTTTTACGCGCTTTGCGGCTCTATTGTCGGAGTCATCGTGCTTTATGGGTTTCTGGAACCGTGGATGACGGCGCATCCCATCGACTTTTCTTTCAGTGATGGAATTTTAGTGGCTCCAATCAGTGGTACATTGTTTCGGGTGGGGTTGCTGATGGTCACCACAATCATTGCCGGATTTATTCCGGCTCGCCTGGTCGTTCGCAAAAATACCCTTGATTCAATTTTAGGCAGAAATTAATTTATATGATCCGCGTAACCAATCTGAAAAAATCATTTAAAGACGGAGAGAAAACTACAGAAGTCCTGAAAGGGATAGATTTTACGGTGCAGAACGGGGAGTTTGTCGCGATTATGGGACGCTCCGGCGCGGGCAAGAGCACTTTTCTTTATCAGATGAGCTTATTGGACGAACCGACCAGCGGAGAAATTTTCATCGACGAAAAAGACACACACTCAATGACAATTGGCGAAAAAACATCTTTTCGATTAACAAAGCTCGGATATGTTTTTCAAGATTACGCTTTGTTGCCGGAGATGACGGCCTTGGAAAACGTGGCGCTTCCGCTTTTGATGCAAGATATGCCGGAGAAAAAAGCGTATGAGAAAGCAAAAGAACATCTGACTAAAGTCGGTCTCGGGAACCGATTGGACAATTTGTCCGGCCAGCTTTCCGGGGGAGAACAGCAGAGAGTCAGCATCGCCCGCGCCATTGCCCATGAGCCGAAGATTCTTTTTGCCGACGAACCGACCGCCAACTTGGACAACGAATCTTCCCGCGTGATTATGAACATTTTGAAAGAACTGCATGCGGAAGGACAGACCATCATTATGATTACCCATGAAAATGAATACAGCAAGTTTGCAGAACGAATAATACAGCTGGATGACGGAAAAATCGTAGGGGAAGAAAGGCCGTAAAACTTTTAGACATTTGACGCTTAAATTGATATAATTTTATGTACTTATGGCAAAAAAGTATTACTACACCGTTGGCTTAGAAATTCATGCGGAACTAAAAACGCAGACAAAAATGTTTTGCGGGTGCAAAAATAATCCGGATGAAAAAAAGCCGAACGTGAATATTTGTCCGGTCTGCACAGCGCATCCAGGGGCTCTGCCGGTGCCGAACAAGCAAGCCATAGAAAATGTGATAAAAGTCGGTTTGGCGATAAACGGAAAGATTGCAAACTTTACGGAATTTGACCGCAAGAATTATTTTTATCCGGATATTCCGAAGGGCTACCAGATTTCCCAATATAAATATCCGATTGTTGTGGGCGGGCGTTTGGCAGATTTTGATGTTACCCGCGTGCATTTGGAAGAAGATACGGCGAACAATAAGCACGACCGAGGGGACTTTTCCCTAATAGATTTTAATCGCGCCGGTGTGCCATTGATGGAACTGGTGACCGAACCGCACACTTTTGAGAGCGCCGAAGAAACTGCCCAGAAAGCGACAAAATTCGCCAAAGAATTGCAGTTAGTGCTCTGGTATCTGGGAGTGTCGGAAGCGAATATGGAAAAAGGCGAAATGCGAATAGAAGCAAATATTTCCGTTACTAATGATCCAAAAATTTTGGGAACAAAAGTAGAAGTAAAAAATCTTAATTCTTTTCGCAGTGTTGAACGTGCTATAAAATATGAAGTTGACAGAATGACTGAACTTTTGGAAACAGGCAAGGGGAATGAAATAATACAGGAAACACGGGGCTGGGATGAAAACAAGCAAGAAACTTTTTCCCAGAGGAAAAAAGAAGGAAGTTCTGATTACCGGTATTTTCCGGACCCCGATTTGCCGAAAATGAAATTGCACGAGGCCTTCGATCTGAAGAAAATGAAAGAAAAACTGCCGGAATTACCGGAAGTCAAGCGCGCGAGATATAGAAAAGAAGGTTATAAAGAAGAAGATGTAGAATTAATAATAGAACACCCTTTTTTGACTGAATGGCTTGAGGGGGTAAAAAAAGAAATAAAAAATAAAACTGCATTACCGATTGCATATAATTATATTGCTTCTGATTACTTGGGTATAGAAAAAAATATTGCAGGAGTAAAATTTCCAAGTTATAAAAATTTTGCTGAACTTATTGATTTAGTATTTGAAAATAAAATTTCTTCCCGCGCAGCCAAGAATATTTTAGCGATGATAGTTATTAAAGACGAATCTCCGTTGAAATTAGCTACTGAAAAGGGATTGTTGCAAACCAGCGACACCGGCGCGCTCAAGCAAATCGCGCAGAAAATTATCGAGGCCAATCCGAAAGTCGTGGCGGATTACAAAGGCGGAAAAAGACAGGCCTTGATGTCTCTGGTCGGGCAGATGATGAAAGAAACGAAAGGCAGCGCAAACCCCGCGCTGGCAAAGGAAATATTATTAGAATTACTAAAGTAAAAATATGAAAACATATGGTGAATGTATAAAAGAAGCAAATGAGAAGGGTATAGCCATTGGTCATTTTAATATTTCAAACTTAGAAACTCTGCACGCTATTTATAACGCTGCTAAAAAATTACAGGTTCCTATCATAATAGGACTTACGGAAAATGAAAGTGAATTTTTCGGGCGGACTGAAGCTGTGGCAGTAATTCGAGCCCTTCGTTCTCGCGATAATTATCCGATTTTTTTGAATGGTGATCACCACTATAGTCTAGAAGCCGCTAAGACATCCATTGACGCAGGGTATGATTCTGTTGTTATTGATCTAGTAAAGCTTCCATTTGAAGAAAATATTAGGATAACGAAGGAATGTGTAGATTACGCTAGACAGGTTGCAAAAAAAGAAAAAAGAGAAATTTTAGTTGAAGCAGAGCTGGGTTTTATAGGCACAGGTTCTAAAATTTTAGATAAACTTCCTGATGGAGTATCTGAAGCCACAATGACTACCCCAGAAGATGCTAAGCGTTTCGTAGCAGCGACCGGAGTGGACCTGCTTGCTCCTTCGATTGGTAATGTTCACGGAATGGTCAAGAGTGGCAACCCGCGCCTGCATCCGGAAAGAGTAAAGGCAATTCGTGCCGCTACTGGCATCCCACTGGTCTTGCACGGCGGTTCGGGGTCAATGAGTGAAGATTTTATCGCCTGCATTAAAGAAGGTATTGATATTGTGCACATCAATACAGAAATTCGGGTCGCATTCACCGAAGCGTTAAAAAAATCCTTAACTAACTTGCCTGAAGAAATTACCCCGTATAAATATTTACCTCCTACAGTTGAAGCTGTGCAAACTGTCGTTGAAGCTCGACTAAAACTTTTTAGTGGAATGAAATAAACCCTTGAAAGAAGAAATCCTAAAATTCTTCAAAGGAGACGCGGATGACAGCGAGGAAACGCTGGTAAAATATTCGCATGACGCAAGCTTGCTCGAGGTGCGTCCGAAGCTCGTGCTTTTTCCGTGCGATTCCGAAGACGTAAAAAATCTGGTGAAGTGGGTTTCGGAAAACAAAGAAAAGTATCCGGATTTATCGATTACCGCCAGATGCGCGGGTACGGATATGTCCGGCGGAGCCATCGGAGAATCCATCATCCTCAATTTTACCCGCTATATGAATAAGCTGGCGGGAGGGCCACTGCCGATGGACGATGTCTGGCCCATTAACATTTGCCGTGTTTTACCGCGTCTAAAAGTTTGAACGCGATCGGCGGAATGTTCGGCAATAATTCCGCCGGCGAAAGGACTTTGAAATACGGGCAGATGGAAAATTTTGTGTTGTCCGCTAAGGTTGTTTTGGCCGACGGGAATGAATATCTGGTAAAGCCGCTTAACCGGAATGAACTGGAGAAAAAAATGAAGCAGGGGAATTTTGAGGGAGATATTTACAAAAATATTTTTGATTTGATAAAAAATAATAAAGAAGAAATACAAGAGGCCAAGCCGAAAGTGCGCAAAAATTCTTCAGGATATTATATTTGGAACGTGGTAGGACAGGCCGTGAAAAATTCTGACGGCGGAAGGTTCCAGCCGGAGGCTGGAGTAATGCCGAAGAATTTTTCACGGCCTGAATTTATTTTTGATTTAAATAAATTGCTTGTCGGTTCGCAGGGAACATTGGGCATTGCCACTGAAATTACATTGAAGCTTATTCCCGACAATAAGCATTCCAAGCTGGTGGCTATTTTTATGAAGGACCTTGAGCCGCTGGGACGGCTGGTGGAAGAAATTTTAACGCTTAAACCCGAAACACTGGAAACCTACGATGACAAAACAATGAAACTGGCTGTTCGGTTTTTCCCAGATTTTCTTAAAAATAAAGGGTTTTTTGGAATGATTAAATTTATCTGGAGTTTTTTGCCTGAATTTTTCATGATGATAATGGGCGGTTTTCCGAAGTTGATAATTTTAGCCGGATTCGCCGGTGATGATGAGAAGTCTGTAAATGACAAATGCATTGAATTGGAAGAAAGCATAGCGAATTTTAAATTGAAGGTACACATAACAAAATCCGAGGCGGAGGCAGATAAATATTTGGATATCAGAAGAGAAAGTTTTGCTTTGCTCCGAAAGCATGTGAGGGGCATGCGTACGGCTCCGTTTATTGATGATATAATCGTCCGTCCGGAATTTTTGCCAAAATTTATTCCGGAGCTGAACAATATTTTAGGCAAATACAAACTCACTTATACGCTCGCTGGCCATATCGGGGACGGGAATTTTCACGTCATTCCCCTTATGGATTTTAAACGCAAAGACACGGCAAAAATAATTTTGGAGCTTGGAGAGGCTGTGTATGATTTGGTGGTCAAATATCACGGCTCTATCACCGCCGAGCATAATGATGGCCTCATCCGCACGCCTTATTTGCGCAAAATGTATGGGAATGAAATTGTCAGAATTTTTGAAAAGGTCAAAGAAATTTTTGACTCTAAAAATATTTTCAATACGGGCAAAAAAATTGCTACTCAAAATTTAGGTGGTACTAAAGAATATATCGCCTCGCATATCGCGGTGGAACATCGGACGGTCCATAAAGTTTAATTTTGACTTTCCGCAAATGTTCGAGTATACTCACTTCTATGTTTATTATTAAAGCTGAAAAGAAAGATGGAAGCGCAAAATTGGACGCTTTAAGAAA
>Ga0075950_102_pt2 | contig 93833 bp, 112 predicted proteins | sample RifGroA2_FD_68014 | JGI IMG/M metagenome (GOLD analysis project Ga0075950, IMG submission 68014) | Parcubacteria (Nomurabacteria) bacterium GW2011_GWA2_43_15 | reverse complement strand
ATAGAGAGAAAGTGTTCGGAGGCGCATAATTTTAGTCCAGCCAATTTTTCGCTTTTAATGCGGCCAAGGCGGCGGACTGTTCGGCCTCCTGTTTGGATTTGCCTTTGCCCTCGGCGACCAGGTCCGCCTTGAAATAAATACCCACCGTAAAATGCTTGTCGTGGTCGGGGCCCGATTCAGAGAGGACCTTGTAGGCCGGCGTTGCAGATACGAACTCCTGCGCTTTTTCCTGCACCAAAGATTTCGCGTCGCGCCAAAGTTTCTTGTTCACTATCTCTTCCGTTTCGGGCAGGAGGGTCTGGGCCACGAATCTTTCCGTGGTCCCGTAGCCCTGATCCAGGTAAATCGCCCCGACCAGCGCCTCATAGGTGTTGGCCAAAATATACTGCCTAGCTTTGCCATTATCTTTCGCTTCACCTTTAGACAAAAGCAGGTAATCGTTCATCCCCGCTGCCGAAGCAATTTCGGAAATGATTATGGCGTTCACTAGGGCGGAGCGCAGGGCGGTCAACTCCCCTTCGGTATGCTGGGGATATTTTTTGTAAAGAAAGTCGGTCACGATAAGCTCCAAGACGGCATCGCCTAGAAATTCCAAACGCTCGTTGTGCGCCAGAGAAGACAATGGATTCTCGTTGATGTATGAGCGGTGGATGAAGGCCTGCTTCAACAAATTTTTATCATTGAAAATCACTTTTATCTTTTTCTCAAAATCGGAAAACTTTATCATAATCGTTGTTTTTATCTTATAAATTTTTACCGCTTATTGTTTCAATTGCTTTGCTGATCAAGGGAATCATGTCGCTATAAATGCGGAGTTCCGGAATGGCGGAAAGCGGAAACCACCTGGCCCCGTCCAGTCCGCCCGATTTTTCAAGTTCCAGCTCCTTGTATTCGCTTCCCGCCAAAAAATAAACGACCTTTTTCAAACTTTTCCCTTTTTCCGGGTGGGTCGCGACATACTCATTCTCTCCCAGTTCCCCTTCGATATCTATATCCAGCCCGATTTCTTTTTTTATCGCTCTCTTCGTACCCTGCTTTATATCCTCGCCCGGTTCAATTTTGCCTTTGGATAAGGTCCAATAACCGAAAACATCGTGCACAAAAGCAAGCAGAACGGTGCCGTCTTTTTCGCAGTAAACCAACGCTCCGCCCAATGTTTCAACCGGCAATTTAGTAATATCGAGAGGTTCTTCGGCTTTTTTCCTTCTGCTCTCTTGTTCCTTCCCGGGCTCGCCTATCTCTTTGTAGACCGCGCCCAACACCCCGTTCACGAATTTACCGGAATTTTCTCCGCCAAAAGTCTTGGCCAGCTCGATTGCTTCATTGATAGCCACCTTCGGGGGCACTTCTTTCCGGTCGCCAAAAAGAAGTTCCGTCAGGCCAATCCGCAGAATATTCCGGTCAATGACCGAAATTTTTTCGATAGGCCAGTCCGGCGCGGCTTTTTCTATAATTTCATCGACAGCCGAACGCTTTTGCAAAACTTGCTCCAGGAGCAAGAGCACGAAGGCGTCGTCTTCGACGCCCGGAGCGAATTCCTTCAGGTTTCTTTCCAACATATTTCTAATCTCGCTGTCGGCAGAACTTTCCCCTTTTCTGTCTTCAGGCAGAAAATCCCACTCGAAAAGCGTCTGGAGCACTATTGATCTGGAAAGGTGCCTATTTGCCATAAATTAATGAACGAAGTGAATATAATTTATGAGCATCCCGTAGGCGCTTGCGTCCTTCGGGAAGCCATGATTATTTACCTTCTGCTGCTTTTTTCGCCTTGGCTTTTTTCTGCTTCTTTTCTGTCTTTTTGACTAAATCCAGAACTTTCTTGCCGCGATAAAATCCGCAAGACGCGCAGACGGTGTGGCGTCTTTTCAAAGATCCGCAATTCTCGCATTTGGAAAAGCTCGTGCTCGCAAGCGCGTGGTGCGAACGCCGATTGGCCGTATGCGATTTTGTGCTTCTCATTCGTACTACCATAATGTTCCTATCCTAGCATATTAAAGACGAAAAGCAATTTTGGAATAAAAAATATTGTGTTATGATGTAAATCTATGGAAAAGGGGGAGAAATTGGATGGTTTAAGGCATTCTTTGGCGCACTTATTGGCAGCATCTGTGCGCGAACTTTATCCTGGTTCTCAAAATGCCATTGGTCCAGCAATAGAGAATGGATTCTACCAAGATTTCGATATGTCTAAGCAAATCTCCGACTCGGACCTGCCTAAAATTGAGGCCAAAATGCGGGAACTCCTGCCAAAATGGACTAAATGGACAAAAAAGGTGGTTACCCTTCAAGAAGTAAAAAAAGAGTTCAGTTGGAATCGCTACAAAATTGAATTGGCAGAAGAATTTGCTCAAGAAAATAAAACTCTCACATTTTTTACTTGCGGTGGGCTTGTAGATTTATGTAAAGGTGGACATGATTTGCCACCAGCAACAATGGATCCTCGAAGCTTCAAATTGGATAGGATTGCCGGCGCGTATTGGCGCGGAGATGAGAAAAACAAAATGCTCACACGCATTTACGGCTTGGCTTTTGCAACCAAAGAAGAATTAGAAAATTATATAAAACAACGCGAGGAAGCGGAGAAAAGAGATCACAAAAAATTAGGAAAGGAGTTGGGATTGTTTGCTATATCCGATTTAGTCGGTAAGGGATTGCCGATGCTTTTACCAAAAGGTAATATTATCAAAACCGAATTGGAAAATTTTATAAGAAAAGAAAAAGAAAAATTAGGTTATTCTTTTGTATCAATTCCGCACATAGCCAGAAAAGAACTTTACATTAAGAGCGGACACATGGGAAAATATGGCGCGATGATGCCAATCATGACGGATGAAAACGGAGAAGAATTTGTGATGAAAGCAATGAATTGTCCGCATCATTTTGAAATATACAACGCCGAACCGCATAGTTATCGAGATTTGCCTTTGCGCATAGCCGAAAACACGACCGTTTATCGTAATGAAAAAAGCGGAGAGTTGGCTGGGCTCCTGCGCGTTAAAAATTTAACTCAAGACGATACGCATCATTGTATACGGCCCGACCAGATTGAATCGGAAATCGAAATGATTTTTGGTTTGATGCAAAAGGTTTACAGTTTGTTTGGTTTTCATGATTACAAAGTAGAAATATCTATCCGAGATCCTTTAAATAAAGAAAAGTACTTCGGAAGCGATGAAGTTTGGGAAAAAGCTGAAAATATTTTAGTTAAATCCGCTAAAAAAATGGGTTTAAAGTATGGTATTCAGGAAGGAGAAGCCGCTTTTTACGGCCCTAAAATTGACATAAAAGTAAAAGATTCAATAGGCAGAGAATGGCAATTAACGACTGTTCAGCTTGACTTCAATCAGCCGGAGAATTTTGAGATGGACTACACGGGAGAAGACGGAAGAAAACATCGTGTAGTTGTTCTACACGTTGCTATATATGGGTCATTTGAGAGATTTATGGGTGTGCTGATTGAACATTACGCTGGGGCTTTCCCCCTTTGGCTCTCGCCGGTGCAGGTGAAAGTGATTCCTGTTCGCACCAATCATAATAGATACGCGAAAGAAATTTTTGATTTATTGAAAGAAAACGATATCCGCGCGGAATTAGATGATGGAGATTCAAATTTGGGCGGAAAAGTCCGCGACGCGAAAAACAACAAAATCCCCTATTGGATAGTCGTCGGCGATAAAGAAATTGAAGCAAAAAAAGTAAACCTTGAATCCCGCGACGCCGGCCAAATCGGCCAAATGTCAAAAGAAGAACTTTTGAAAAAGTTATTAGAAGAAATTAAAAGTAAAAAATAAAATGACTACTTTAGAAATAATTCTCTTTGTATTTTTATTTTTGGGCTCCTTTGAACTTTATGGAATGATAATGAAACAAAAAGAAAATATAAACCAATTGAAGGATGAAATTAATGAATTAAAAAATCCAGCAGAAGATGACGAAAATCCTATCGAAATTGCTGATGATTTAATGTAATTGTACAATTACAAAAAACATAATAATTAAATATCAATCTCCGCTAGTTTGGCATTTGACTGGATGAAAGATTTACGCGGAGGGACTTCGGAGCCCATTAGAATATCAAAAATCTTATTGGCTTTTTAGTAGATTTTTTTGCTGTTTCTTCGTCTTCTTCCCTAAGCGCTTCTTCCGAAGCGCCGGGCGATCCAGCTTCGCTGGATTTAGCCTCTTCCACCTCCTGTATTTCACTCACATCCGCATTTTTGCCGACAATTTTTAATTTTTCATCATCGGTGTAGGCGTATAAAATTTCTTTGCCTTTTTTTATTTTATAAAGAGGCGGCTGAGCGATATAAATATATCCGGCATCAATAACTTGTCTGAAGTACCGATAAAAAAGTGTCAGAAGTAAAGTGCGAATGTGTGAACCATCCACATCAGCATCGGTCGCGATGATTATTTTATGATAGCGGATTTTTTCCAAATCAAAAGTGTCCCCAATAGAGGTACCCATGGCAATCACCAATGATTTTACCTCTTTAGAGGCAAGCATCTTGTCGATGCGCGCGCGCTCGACGTTCAAAATTTTCCCGCGCAAGGGCAATATCGCCTGCGTGCGACGATCTCGCCCCTGCTTAGCACTGCCTCCGGCCGAATCCCCCTCCACCAGAAACAATTCCGATTCGGAAGCGTCTTTACTCTGGCAGTCCGCCAATTTGCCCGGCAAAGTCATCCCTTCCAGCGCGCCCTTGCGGAGCACGGAATCCTTGGCCGCTTTGGCCGCTTTGCGGGCTTTTAAAGCCAGAATTGACTTGTTAATTATGGCTTTGGCGTCATCGGGGTTTTCTTCCAAAAAGTTTGCAAAGGCGTCTCCAAAAACCGTCGCCACGGCGCCCTGAGCTTCCATACTTCCCAATTTGCCCTTGGTCTGGCCTTCAAACTGGATTTCGCGGAGCTTCACGGAAATGACAGCCGTCAGACCTTCCAGGACATCGTCGCCGGTAAATCCGCCTTCGGACTCTTTCAGCATTTCATTTTTCTTGCAGTAAGTGTTAAGGGTCCGGGTCAGCGACGTCTTAAAGCCGGTGATGTGCGTTCCACCTTCTTGGGTAAAAATATTATTGGCGAAAGGAAAAATTCTGTCCACAATATCATCCACGTATTGCAGGGCTATCTCTACGCCAACTTTGTCGAATTCTTTTTCCACATAAAAAATATTATTCTGAACCGGCTTAACAAATTTGTTGTAATACTTCACAAGGGAAATTAATCCGCCCTCAAAATAAAAAGAAACCGAGGGAAGCTCTTCTCCCAATTCTCGGAAATAAAAAACATCTTCTTCGTTGAGCCCTTTTTTTTCGTCAAAACCACGAGCGTCAATAATTGAAATTCTGAGCCCTTTGACTAGATAGGCCTGCTGGCGGATATGGTTCACGATCACGTTCCAATCAAAAGCAATACTGCCGAAAACTTTCTGATCGGGCTCAAAAGTAATGATGGTGCCGTGAAGTTTCGACGTACCCACTTTTTTTACCGCTAACTTTCTCTTCCCTTCCGAGTATTCCTGGACGTATTTTCCGCCATCCCGATGCACTTCCGCTCTGCAGTAAATTGAAAGAGCGTTGACGACGGACGCGCCGACGCCGTGCAGACCTCCGGAAACTTTGTATCCTTCCCCGCCGAATTTTCCTCCGGCGTGAAGCGTTGTCATGACGGTTTCCAAAGCGGAAACTTTTGTTTTTTTGTGAATGTCAACCGGCACGCCCCGGCCGTTGTCTGCCACCCGCACACGATTGCCCGGCAGCATCACAATTTCAATATCGTTGCAAAATCCCCCCATCGCTTCGTCGCGGGAATTGTCAAAAATCTCCCACACTAAATAGTGCAGGCCCTCCGGCCCTGTGGTGCCTATATACATGCCCGGACGCCGTCGTACGGGTTCTAGCCCCTCAAGGACCGAAATGTCAGAAGCATCATAATGATGCGCCCCGCCCGAGGCGGACAAGCTTTTTCCGTCTTTTTTCCCCTCTTTTTCTTTAGCCATTACACTGTTATTATAGCAAAAAACTATCCCGAATGCCAGCCCTTTTTCACCCAAAAAACCTTTACTTTTGGGCAGTTTTTCTTTATATTAAAACAATGGCGAATATTAAAATTCCTTCAAACGAGGAAGCTATTCTAAAAAAGGAATTGGAGGGGAAAAAAGACGCTCATTCGGAGAGAATCAAAAGATATTTAGCGATGCCGGACTTGTCCCGGACGCCGGGCAGCCCGATTAAGGAAATCGTGGATCGGATCTTGGCCCACCCGTATTTCAAGGATTTAGACATCATCCAAGTGCCGGAGATCGTCCCGGCGGATATCAGTTTTGATTTGTTTGACTTTCCAGCCGATCATCCGGCCCGCAGCAAGTCCGATACTTATTATGTCAACGATAAAAATATTTTGCGCACCCACACAACCGTGATGTGGTATTACTTTCTGGAAGACGCGGGGGTGAAAAAACGAATCGCGGAAAACAAGCCCGTCGGCGCTTTCTGCTTCGGCAAGGTTTACCGCAAGGATGAAGTCGACAGAAAACATATGAATGTTTTTCATCAGATTGACGGATGGTATTTGGCGCCGAAATCTTTGAGAACTATCGGGCAAAAAGATTTAGAAGAAGCTTTAGGGAATATTGCCAAAGCAGTGTTCGGGCCGGATGTAAAATACCGTTTGAACAAAGATACCTTCCCCTACACGGACCCGTCGCTCGAAATGGAGGTTGATATAGGCGGCAAATGGGTGGAAGTAGTCGGTTGCGGAGTGGTTAAGGGAAGCGTACTTGAAAAACTTGGAGTTGATTCGAAAAACTACACCGGCTGGGCTTTCGGCTTCGGCTTGGAGCGTTTGGCGATTGTCAGTATGGATTTGCCGGACATCCGCCTCTTGTGGTCCGAAAATCCGCGAGTGACTAAGCAATTGAAACTCGGGCATAAATTTATCGAGGTTAGTAAATATCCGCCGATCGTGAGAGATATTTCTTTTGTAGTAAAAAATGATTTTGTACCAAACGATTATTTCGACTTCGTGCGGGAAAGCGCGCCGGGTTTTGTGGAAGAAGTTGAACTTTTGGATAAATATGAAAATGCCGCCAAGTTCGGCGAGGGAAAATTAAGCTACGCTTACAGAATCACTTACCGCTCTTTGGACCGGACTCTTACCAGCGAAGAAATAGATAAACTGCATAAAAAACTGGAAACCGAAACTGCAAAAGTTTTCGAGGTGGTAATTCGTTAGATATTTTTTTCGTTTATTTAGTGGTGTTCTGTTTTTTCTAAAGTATAGTAGCCATCGCTGTGATGGACTGCTGTTACACCCTCATCCTTAAAATGTTGTTTGTTGCCCGAGGCATTGCGAGCTTCATGTAAAAGATCATGAAGTTTATTATGATCCGAATGATGTTCCCAATCATGAACTACTTTTTTAAGTGTTTCACTGTGCGGATCTTTTAATTTAAACTTTAACCCGTGAATCATTGTAAATTCTTCTTTTTCTTCCATAAAAATTATGATTAAGCTAATAATAAGCAATTATATCAAAATTATGGGGATTTGCTATGACAAGTTTTAGTTATTTCATCATCTCCCGCAGGGGGCAGAATTCGCAGTCCTTTTTGCCGCAGCGGGTATTCCAAAAAGACAAATTCAGGATTTCGCCAGCCACCTGCTTGATTTTTTTTATCAGCTCTTCCGTGTCTTCTTCGGAAATTTCAAAAACTTCCCGATGCATCTTCCCCTTCTCGTCCGGTTCGATAAAATCAATGATGCCGGAGCGCATTCGGAATTTTCCGTCTTCAAATCTGTCCAGCAGAATTTTATAAAAAACGAGCTGCCGGAAATAGCTTCCGTCGGCATTCTTCGTCTTGCCCAGAAGATCATTTCTTGTTTTCGGCCGGCCCGTTTTGTAATCAACCACATCCACCTCGTTCCCGTCGACAAATTCCATCTTGTCCAGAACGCCGGTCAGGCGAATATTTTCATCAAGCATGATTCCGTTGATGCGGAATTCCGTCAGAACATTTTCGTTCCAGCTTCCGCGATGCGCGTCATACCACAAAGAAAGCGCTTTTCTCCCTTTTTCCAAAAGTTCGGAGATATCGCGCTCGCGCAGGCCCGAATTGTTCAAATATCCTTCGAAACTCCGGATAAGAAATTCTTTGTCGGTCTCTTCTTCCTTCATTCGGCTGAAAAAGTCGCGCAGGGCCTCGTGCACGGCCGTGCCGTAGGACTGGAACTTGGTCGGCACGGAAGGAATGCGGATAAGGTTCTGGTAAAAATATTTCCACGGGCATTCTATGTAATTATTAAGCGCGGTCGGGGAAAATCCCTGGGAGACGAAAAGTTCGCGGATGAAATTCTTGTCTTTCAAGTTATCCGGCTCTTCCTTCCCGGGTTCAAAATTTATTTTTTTGTCTTCCTGATACTCCTTTTCATAGGCGCTCGTACCGCGCGTTTCCGTAAATTCCGGCTTCAGTTCTCCCAAAAATGAGCTGGGCAGGAGTTCTTTCCCGTCCTCTCCCGTTTTGGAATAAGTGATATTGATGCCCTTTTTCGCTCTGGTCAAAGCCACATAAAACAAGCGTCTTTCGTCCGCGTTGTCATCGGTCACTTCAATTTTCTTGCCGCTTAGCATATAAACGGAGGGCAAGAGCTTCAGTTTGTCCAAAGAGTGCCTGTCGCCGAAGTGCCCGCTGTATGCTTTGATGATATACACATATTCAAACTCAAGCCCCTTCGCGCGGTGCGCGGTCATCAGCCGGACCATTCCTTTACTCTTGTGCGTCCTTTTTTTCTTTATGAAAAGATTATGCTTTCTGACCGTCTCCAGATAAACGAAGAAATCTTCCAGGTTCGCGTCCGGCTTCCGCAGGACCAAATTTTTCGCCTCGTCAAAAAAAGAATTTATCGCGCCGAATTTTCGCTCCGCCTCGGGACTCTCCAGCATCGACTTCAGAAGCTCGGATTCCCGGACCACTGCCTCAAAAATGGAAAGCAGATCGCTGCTCTTCGACATTTTCACCCAGCTGGAAAGTTTTTTAAAGGCCTCGGCGATGGCGCCCCCGGCCGGCCACTCCAAAAGCGTTTGTTTCTTCTTCGAAGCGGCGCTCCGAACAAACTTATAGACATCCAGCGGTTCAATATTAAAAAGATCTATATGCAAAAATTCCGCCACCGCCCGGTCGTCGCCGAAATTATTTATGGCCCGCAAAATAGCCGTCAATTTTCTTACGTCGGGGTCCGAAAACAAGTCGAGATCCGATTCGATCTGGTGCGGGACGCCGATTTTTTTCATCAAGTTCGAAACGGCGAACGCGTCTTCGTTGTTCCGGTAAAGGACCGCTATCTCCTCGGGCCTTGCTCTTTTGGAAATTTTTCTCTCTATGTCGCGCGCCACGAAATAAGTTTCGCTTTCCGGCGTTTCGAACGGAAGAATAAATATTTTTTCAAACTTGTGCGGCGCGTTAGCTTTCAACCGGAGCGAATCCGGCATCAAGGAAAGCACCCCGTCCAAAATCCCCTGAGTGGAGCGGTAATTTTCCGAGAGAGTTATCAGTTTGGCATTTTTGTATAGATTTTTGAAATAAAGGAAATTTTCCAAGCTCGCTCCCTGAAACCTGAAAATCGCCTGCTTTTCGTCCCCCACCACGAAAAGATTCGGATTCGGCGCGTGGTAGGAAGCCAATAATTCTATGATTCTATTCTGGGCGTTGTTCGTATCCTGATGCTCGTCTACCAGAATATACTGGTATTCCTCCTGCAGTATCTGGAGCAAAAATTTGCTCTTCTCCATCGCCTGAAGCACTTCCATAATCATATCCGAAAAATCGTAAAATTTGCTCTTTAGAAGCTCATTTTGATAATTTTTGTAAATATCGGCCAGCTCCTTGTTTTTTTCTATAATCTTTTCAAGTTTTTGGTATTCTCCCTTCATTTTTCCCCTGTGGGCGCCCTTTTCATGGTAGAGGTCCGGGATTTTTTTGAAATCATTCTCCTCTTCTTTGACCAGCTTGGAAAATGCTTCCGGTGACAGACCCTCTCTTTTCAGGGTAGAAATATTCGATGAAATATCCTTCGTGTAAAGATACGGGTCGCCGTAGGGGCGCAGAATTTTGAGCGGGGAGAAATCAATCAGCGATTCGATGATAGAGACCTGGTCCACTTCTCCGATCGGGCGCGAGCCGATAATGCGGGGAAATTCTTCCGGGTACTTCCGGATTATGCTTTCGGCAAAAGAATGGAAAGTGCTAATGACTACCTGATATGCTCGCGAGCCGATAATTTCGGAGAGTTTCCGGCGCATATTGACCGAAGCGGCTTCGGTAAAAGTAAGCGCCAAAATATTCTCCGGCGCCGTGTCTGTTTCCTTTAAAATATTGGCGATGCGCAAAGTGAGAATCGTGGTTTTTCCCGTTCCCGGACCTGCCACCACCATGACCGGCCCATCGATCGCGTCCACTGCTTCCTTTTGGGCTGGGTTCAGCTTTTTGTACTCGTTATCAAATTCTCCCTCAAATTTAGAAGCCATTTTATATTACATTTTTGCTGTTAAAATGCAGTTTGGATTTCCAGAAGAAAAATCCGATAATGATGAAAGTACAAACCGGCGAAACATATTCCGGAATGTCAAAACCGAAGCTGTGCAGAATCATAATTATACCCAGAACCAAGATCGAATACATCGCGCCGTTTTTCAGATAAACGTATTTCTTGATGTGCTCTATATTGCGAATAGTCAACTCCCGCACGATAAAAGCCCCGAGCCCATTGCCCAAAAGTATCAAGGGCACGGAGAGCGTGAAAGCGAAAGCGCCGAGCACGCCGTCGATGGAAAAAGTGGTGTCGATTATTTCCAAAAAGAAAAGCTTGCTTAAATCGGAGCGCGCCGAACTGAGCAATTTCTTCTCCTGCTCTTCCGCGTTCTGCTTGAAGCCGTGGGTAATAAAAAACAAACTGGAACCGACGACCGCGCCGAAAGCCATCAGATTATTCTGCTGTAGAGCAAACCAAGAGATAACCGCGAGCAGGACGGAAACCACCGCGTAAAACCAGACGCCCTGCGCCAGGAAAAATTTCTCCGCCTTCGGCAAACCCAAATGCTTGTCTTCCAGAAAAAGCCAGTGCAAAAAAAGAAAAAGCAGGAATACCCCGCCAGCCACCAAGAGAATCGGGGCCGATTGATGGATGGATTCCTGGACGAGCGGGTCGCTCGACCAGGCCGCAGACAAAATCTGCGAAATGGAAAGGGTCGGGTTAAAACCCCAAATTATAAAAAAAGGCAGAAATCCCCGGACGAGAAAAACGGCAATCAGTATTCCCCAAGTCAAAAACCATTTGCGCGCCCGCGCGCCCATCGTGGAGAGCACTTCCGCGTTGATTATCGCGTTGTCCACCGACGAAATGGTCTCAAAAAGCGAAAGCCCTAAAACTGTCAGCAAAGCCGAAAATATCATTTTTATATTTTACCTTATTTGGGCTTTTTTGTCCTTATTCCGTCGTTTTTCCGTCAAATTCTTCCTCATTTTTTTCCGCCGCTTCTTTAGTAATGCGCCAGATGCCGTCCTTGTGGTGCGCCGGGGAATAGATAGTATAGAGTTTCAAATCCTCCACGCCGGACATATTGATGACGTTGTGTTCCGCGCCGGCGGGCACGATGATGACCGAGCCGTCGCCGACCGCGTAAGAGTTGCCGTCAATGATACATTTTCCCTCCCCTTTTTCAAAACGGAAAAATTGTATAAAACTTGGCGGAAATTTTTGTTTTCCAAAGTTTCTTTCTCTATGTTTGCGTTGAATCCTTTCATAAATTAAAAGAAAATAAATTTATTAATCGCACTCCGGTAAACCCGGTACGGCTTCGGCCCGACGAACGCCTTGCCGTTGATAAAAATAGTGGGGGTGCCGTAAAGATTGGTCTTTTTCAGCTCTGTGGTTTGATCTTGCACGGCAGTTTTTGTCTCGGCGCTATTGGCGCAATCGCTTATTTTTTTGACATCAAAACCGAATTTACTAAGAATTTCATCCAAATTTGATTTATTCAAAACATAATCTTTATCCGCCGTAAATAAATAATCATTGAACTCCCAAAACTTTTCCGGGTATTCTTTCTGCACGCAATAGCCCGCTTCACCTAAAAACATCGTATCGCCCTTGGCTGGATAATGGGCAAAAATATAATTTGATTTTTTGTCTTTTACAAGTTTCTGGATATCCGGATACGCTTTCCGGCTGTAGTCGCAGGCATAACAGCCGACAAAAACTACCGTATCCTTTGAGCCGGTATTTATAGCCGGGAAACCGGAGAGGTTAATATTTTCGAGCGTTACGTTTTGTTCCGATTGCTGCGTAATCCCGCAAGAAGAATCATCCCCTACTGAGGTCACTTTATTATTCTCTCCGCTCGGGTCAAAGGCGCAAAAACCGCTTTCATTGAGCCCGTTGCAGCTCCCATAAACGTAAAAATTATAAACCCCCCTTCCTACCCAGATAGTGCTCCCGACCATCAGGATGAAAAAAATCCAGGAGAGGATTTCATAATGCCGGTTAACCATTTTGGCCAAAAATGCCGAGCGGACGAGCAGTTTGGAGAGGATTTTCCCTTTTATTTTCTCCGCGAAACCGGTATTGCAGGGACGGAAAGTAATTCTTTTAAAAACGCAGCCAAACGCCTCTTCGGCGAGCGCGCGGTGCGAGGCGCTGAAAATTCCCATTATTCCGAAAACAATCAAAGCGACAATACAAGGCATAAATTAAAATTAAAGTATTTCTAAAATCTTTTTTAAATTTGTAATAAATGTTTCTGCGTCTTCCATCATATTATACAAATACAAAGAAACGCGCGCGGAATTGTAAATCTTTTTATTCTCAAACCAGGAATGCACGCAGTGCCGGCCGGAACGGATTTCAATACCCGCCATCTCGTCCAGCATCACCGCGAACTTGTGCATATCCGTTCCATCAATGTAAAAATTAACGATGCCCGAGCGCAGTTTCGGGTCCTCCGGCCCGATGATTTTTATCTTTGGAATTTTTTGCAGTTCATTCGTGATGTAGGCGTTCAACTTAAATTCGTGCTCGGCAATATATTTGAAATCAAACTGGCTCAAATATTTTACCGCTTCCCCGAGGCCGATAATCCCGGCGTAATCCTGCAGTCCGGCCTCGAATTTCTCCGGCGCCGGAAGCATTTTGTAACTGTCGTAGGAAGTGGATTCAACCGTATCCCCGCCGACTAAAAACGGCGAGAGCTTCTCCAGCAGTTCCAGTTTCCCGTAAAAAACTCCAGTGCCGGTCGGACCGAGCATTTTGTGGCCGGAAAAAGCCAAAAAATCAACATCCAAATCCCGCACATCAACTTTTTTATGCGGAATACTCTGCGCGGCATCCAAAGCGACCAGCGCGCCCGCCTGGTGCGCGATTTTTATTATTTCTTTAGCCGGATTAGTCACGCCGTCTAGGTTGGAAGTGTGGACGACCGAAACCAATTTGGCGCCAGAAACCAATTGTGAAAAATTATCCAGATTAAAAGTGCCGTCTTCGTTGGTGGGGCATATTCGCACGACAATGCCGATTTTATCCCGCAATCGTAGCCACGGTACGAGATTAGAATTATGTTCTTTATCGGAAATCAGAACTATATCGCCTTTTTGTAGGCCGAGAGAATTGGCAAGCAGATTTATCCCCTCTGTCGTGTTGCGGGTGAAAATTATTTCATCGTCGCTTTTGGCATTTATAAATTCAGTGACGAGCTCTCGCGCTTTTTTCACTTTTTTTGTGACTTTGTCCCCTAATTTATGAGAGCTTCGGCCAGCGCAAGCGGGATAATTGGCATAGTAATCGTTCATCGCTTCCACCACCTGCCTCGGTTTTAAGCTCATACAAGCACTGTCTAAATAAACCGGCGCCTTGGCGGGGCTTTCCGGATTTAACACATCAAAATCAGCCCGTATTTTTTCTACATTCAGCATAAATATCTATAGAGTATAGCACAAAATTATTCCTGTAGCCGCCCGGCTTTTTGGCAAAATTCAGTTTTGATTTCGCCGCTCAGGGCAGAATTGAAATTGAAAGTTTGGGTCTGCGAGTTCCATTGATATGCTTCCACTGTGCAGACCACTAAGGCACCGGAAGAACTGCCGGCATCCCTTTCCCAATGTCCGGCATAAATGGCCTTTTTGTCCGGAAGCATAACCGCGTCTTCCCCATTCATGACGGAAGCTCCGGCCAGAAACATCATCGAGGAGATTTTCCCGTCTTCCTGCTTGAATCGCACCACTACCGGCTTGCCATCTTCCATTCTCATCAAAACCAAAGAAGAAATATAGGCTCCTCCGCTTCCCAAATCCACCAGCGCTTCCTCCGCGCCGTCTCCGGTAATGTCGCCCTTCTGAAAAATGCCGAGCGGATAAGATTCTTCAATTCTTGCTCCTAGAAATTCCGGACCGATGGCTTTTTTGATGTCCGAAATTTTATTTTCCCAATCAACCGGCTCGGCGGTTTCTTCGGTCACCCTCGGCGCCTCGCCCTCGTACGGCTTCGGGGTTTTGTCCTTGAAAAGCAAGAAGGCCACGGCGGCAATCAGGATAATTACCAAACCCAAAAGCATTCTATTAATTCCTTTTTTCCTCATATTGTTGAGTATAACACAAATGAAAGAGCCGCAGGCGATGGCCACCTGCGGCTTTCAGCTAAGAGCCGGATTCCGGCTCAGGATTGTAGGTGGGAGCTCTCCGCGAGCTCCGTCCCGGGAGGACCTAGACGCGCCGGCCTGGGGAATCTGTCGTGTGGTGTTCCAGGCGGGCGTCTGCTCGACTCCCTAGATGGGTGTCGGCGGGCATTTCAGCCAGCCAACGTGGGTCCCCTCTAGTTTTGCAACTTATCACTCCTTCATAAAAATTGCAAGTGTGCTGCTTCCTTTTTGCTAAAAATAGTGTAGATTAAGGGTTACGGAGGCGTCGCATAGCGGTCTAGTGCACCATCTTGGAAAGGTGGCAGGCCTGAAAGGGCCTCGAGAGTTCAAATCTCTCCGCCTCCGCATCAAATCGGAATTCAAATTTCCGCCAAAAACTTTTTTGTATATTCATCGGGAACGAAAATAGTTTTAGAAAGCTTCCAAATTGCTTCATGTTGTGAGATCATCATTTCCGTAAATTCTCTACTCTCAATAATAAACCCAAAACACTCTTTCTTTGAAGAAATGAAGGCAACTTTATTTTCATATATCCAATATCCCATCGAAAAATCAATATCCTTTGGTGCTATTCTTATCTCTCGGAAAAATTTCTCCCCAACTCCCGTATATGGGTGCTTTTTTATATCCACTTTTTGATTTTCTGGCCAGATGCCTTTAGTATAAATATGTCGTTTTATACGTTCTTTATTTAATTGATAGAAAAAATTTTCAGATAAAAGATCAATCATGGATTTCATCGGCCAATATGATCTCGTTTTTATATCACGATAGAGCAACATGTCTCGGAGCACATATTGTACGCCGTCCTTGCCCTCAAAAAATTGAAATCTCGGGCTGGTTGTAATTTTGCCCGTTTGAATGGTGGCAAATAATTTTTCAATATCATTCTTGCTTCTATTCAGCTCTTCAATTTTTTGATCAAGAAAGGCCTCAATTTTTTCCTTTGAAACGGCTAAAAATGTTTTCACCCCATCTTTTAGTGATTCAATCACAAGCCCATCGCCTTTTAATTTTTTAAGGAAGCCATACAAAGACGGGCGCGAAAGTCCGGTTTTCTTTGCTAAATTTCCGGCGGTCTGCTCGCCATTCTCCAAAAGAAACAGGAAAGTTTTTATTTCCTCATCCTTAAGTCCTAATTTTTCTAATGTTTTGTCTATCATAAAATGAGTATAGCAAAATATGATATTGTTGTCAAATTTGTACAACACTATTTACACTTATTGACATTTTTAATATACTATGTTCGAAAGTTCTTAAACAACCAAACGAGGGAAAGGGGCTACACCATGAAAAAGATCGTTGTTGTCGCTACTGTTGTGCTGGCAGCACTCGCTGCCCTCCTGAGCGCGCCAGTCAGCGCGGAAGAAGAAGCAAGGGACAGCTCCTCGGTCGATAGCAACACCAGATTGCTGTTTCACGGCACGAACGGCGATGGGCCAGTTTCTCTGAGTGGCTGGATCATCGGTGCCAACCTGAGCCAGGACCCCAGCAAGTGGTTTGCAGCAGTTGGTCCGCACCTAAGTGGGAAGAACTGGTGGCTGGACCTCAATGCCGGTGCGCTTTTCGTCGACAAGAAGGTCATTTTCGTCCCCGAGGCTCGTGGTTCATATGACGGGGAGAAGTATGACTTCTTTGCGAATCTTCAATGGATTGATCCCACCGGCAACGCCGTTGATCTTAATGGTAACTTCGTTGAAGGCACATACCTATTCATTCAAGGAAATCGCGTCATCGTCTCAGGTGTTCAATTCGGTCTTGAGACCGAGAATACATGGAAGCATGGGACTAGGGCTCTATCAGTCGGCCCCCAACTCGTCTTCAGCCTTGGGAAGATGACCTGTACGTTCAGCTATCAGTTTGTAAACAAAGGAAAACGCCATATGTGGGTCCGGGCAGCGTTTTCCTTCTGACCTCGATGTTCAATCAACCGCTTTTCAACGTTTCCAAATGGAAACCGTTCGGAGAGCGGTTTCCTTTTTATTAAAGTAGCTCTAACCGTGTTCTAAATTTTATGTTTCTAACTCAACATTTTTAAGAATTCTTTTTCAGTTAAAACTTTAACCCCCAGTTTTTCCGCTTTGGTAAATTTAGACCCAGGGTCCTCCCCCGCCACCACATAGGAAGTATTCTTGGAAACCGAGCCCGCGACTTTTCCGCCGAGAGAAATTATTTTTTCCTTGGCCAGTTCGCGCGACATTTGCGAAAGCGCGCCGGTCAAGACAAAAGTAAGGCCGGTAAGTTTCCCCGCTTTTTTCTTCTCCGTTTTCTCTATAATCACTCCGTTTTCTTCCAGTTTTTTTATAAAATCAAGATTGGACTTGTCTCGGAAAAATTTATAGACACTCCCCGAAACGGCGGGTCCGATGTTTTCTATGCTGTCTATTTCCGCTAGGTCTTTCCTAGCAGAGGAGATAAGTTGATCCAGAGTTCCAAAATGAACCGCTAGATCCCGCGCCGTTTCCTCCCCTACGTGGAGTATTCCCAGCGCCCAGAGGAAACGTGAAAGAGAAATCCTTTTCTTGTTTTTTATTTCATCAATAATATTCTCTGCTGACTTCTCCCCAAAACGCTCGAGTACCGCTATGTCTTCTTTTTTCAGAGTGAAAATATCTGCCGCGTCGGTTATGAGACCCTCATCCTTGAATCTCCTTAAAATCTTCGGGCCCAGCTCGTAAATTTCAAAAGCGGATACGAAATGCTCCAAGTATCTTTCATTTTTAGCTGGGCATTTGGGATTGACGCAATAATAGGCCACGGATAGGGGTAGAAGAGAAAAATCTGCCCCCTTTTTCGCCACTTTTCCTCCGCAGGCGGGACAAGCGGTCGGAATCTTAACCTTTTTCTCTTGGCCGACGCGCAACTTTACCAGCACTTCCACCACTTTCGGAATCACATCGCCGGCTTTTTCTATAACTACCGTATCTCCAATCCGCAGATCCAGGCGTTCTATCTGATCCATATTATGTAAAGTCGCCTTGGAAACCATAGAGCCCGCAACTAGCGTCGGTTCAAAAACGGCGAGCGGGGTCAATACTCCCGTGCGTCCGACGTTGATTTTCACATCTTTGACCACGGTCGTCGCCCGCTCGGCGGGATATTTGAAAGCGGTAATTCCCCGCGGGTCTTTGCCCGCCACGCCCAAACTTTTATAAACTCCCGTATCGTCGATGCTGATGACCACTCCGTCGATGCCGAAGGGCAGTTTCTCCCGGATTTTTGAAATTTCATCCATAAAACCGGGAATTTCGTCAATGGAGGAGAATTTTTTCGAATATTCATCCACTGTAAAACCGAGCCGGGCGAGCAGTTCGTGCTTCTTTGAATGTTTTTCCATATATTTTTGCCATTCATCTCCTTTCATCCGGACTACCTCGTAGGCGAAAAAATCCAGATGTCTTTCGGCAGCCAGCTTCGGATCAAGCTGGCGCAGGCTCCCGGCCGCGGCGTTACGAGAGTTGGCAAAAAGTGGTTTCTTTTCTTTTTCATTTTGCTCGTTCAGTTTTTGGAGTACGCTTTTTTTCATAATCGCCTCCCCGCGGACTTCTATCCCCTTGGGATACGGCGCCGTCAGAGTCAAAGGGATAGTTCCGATGGTTCTTAAATTCTCCGTAATATCTTCGCCGACCTCCCCGTCTCCCCGGGTAGCGCCTCGGACGAATTTTCCGTTCTCGTAAATGAGCGAAACGGCTAGCCCGTCGAACTTGAGTTCGCAAAAATACTCCAGCTCCGTATTTTTGGGAAGCAGTTTCAAATTTCTCTTTTCCCAAGCAAAAAGTTCCTCATTCGAAAAAACGTTGCTGATGGAAAACATCGGCGTTTCGTGCCGGACTTTTACGAATTTGTCCAAAGGCCGACCGGCTACCCGGTGCTCCGGAGCGTTGGGATCATCCAGCTTTGGATGCTTTTTCAGGAGCTTGTTCAGTTCGCGGGAGAGCGAATCGTAAACCTCATCGGTCACGCCCGGTGTATTTTTGATATGATACTCGCTCCGTAGCCGCGCGATTTCCTCCCGCAATTTTTGTATTCTTTTTTGATCGTCAAATTTACTCATCAAAGGGTCACTCGGATCTCTCGTTCAACGCGATTAGAGCTAGAAGATTGGCAATTCTCATCTCCGATATTGTACCCCTTGGAAACTATGGTGGTTTTTAATTCTGCCCCGCTATAATCTTTTTCAATAGTAACTCTAGCGCAAGCTCCTCCTTCTGCCGACACAATAACCACGAAAGGAGACGATATTTCGATGATCCCGGCGGCAGGATCAGGATATTCGCCGGGTCGGCTGGCCAAATTGTAATCCCAAAAAAGAGCCTGCTCCGCCCCCACATCAGCGGCGAAAAAGGCGTCATTGGTGTTTTTGACCGAGGTGCTGAACTTTGCTTCATTAAAAGCAATATTGGAAACACCCAAGGCGATGGACAAGAGAATAGCAGAAAGCGTAACGGCAAAAAGTATCACGAACCCCTTTTTATTTTTTAATTTTTTGTCATTAGTCATTGGATACTTGTCATTATGCTTTTATTGCCACCAATTGAATAAATTCTCGGTAAAAGTTACGCTGTGCTGTCCGGAACCCTGCGTCCAGGTAACGGTGGAAGAAATTTTTACTGCATCGGCACTTATTACACTTTTTTGAATTGTACGAGTAAATCCAGAAAAATCGGAACCCACCACTGGATAACTTATGGTTTCTCCCACAAAAATACCCCAATCGCCGCCGCCGGGATATAAAACATCAGTATCCCGTTTATTTCTGACATATTCAATGCCCTCTTGCGCCAAATATCCGGCTACAACTTTCTGTTTGACGTAACTGGTATCGGAGACCCCCCGGGCCATAACTGACATTAGGCCCAAAATTGATATAGTGAAGATAGAAATAGCGACAAGCGTTTCCACTAAAGTAAACCCGGTATTCTGCTTTTTAAAATTAAACATCATAATTTTAGAAGACATCTATATTCCTTTGGGAAACGGAAGTTTGTAAAGAAAAGGGTGTTGTAATATCTTTAAAGACTATTTCCCCGACCAATTTGATGGTGACAAACGGCTGTTTGTCGTCTCCACTGCCAAAAGATTCGGCACCGAAAACTGTAAAAAAAGAATCGATGGGATTAATATGAATTTCATTTGGAGTTAACTGAACATAAGTATTCAATCCGTCAATTGATTTAAAAATGCCATATATTGTATCTTCATTCACGTCTTTTTCGCCAGTATCTCCTATATAATAAACCCATTGGTCTTCGTTATATAATTGGGGAGGATCGCCTGTATATAATTTCCCCTCTTCCTGTTCAAAAGCTATTGCGCCTCCGTTGGTGCCAGTACAGCTATTTGGTTCATTAATATTATTTTGTACCAATTCTGAACCTTTTAAAAAGCATCTATAATTATATCCGGTCCTCAAATTAGTGGACATCTCGTCCATAACAAAATTTAAACTGTCTATGATAGACATCATATTCTGCGATTTGTTATAGACCCGGTTGGAATTTAAAAGCGCGCCCATGCCTGTCATTATGATGATAATAAAAAGAGAAATGGCAATCATTGTCTCAATGATAGTGTAGCCGGCATTTTTCTGTTTTTTAATTCGTAATTCGTAATTCATAATTTTCAATTAATTTGCACTCTGCCTGAACGGTATATTTTTATGAAAGCATTTGCTGTTTCATCAGAAGAAGAAACTGTTATAAGAACATATTTATAGGTGTCCACCAACGACGGAAAAAAAGTCGCACCTGAATCCGGTCTTTGAAAAGTAATGGACAAACTATTACCAATGATTGGGTTACAATCATTTACTTCATCTTCGCCTGTGCATTTTTTTATGCTGGATATTTTACTGTCTTTTGTGATTCTGATTTTACTTAAGCATTCATCCGTTCCATTTGAGCAATCAGATGTCCCAGTGTATTGATCATTGGCATTAACATCAACAAAATAAATAAATTTTTTATTGAAAGGAATACCGTCAGAATCAGTAGCTGTGGATGAATTAAAATAAACGCCATAAGACGGTTTCCAGCCATCAGGGGTAGTAAAAGACACCGGCGGCCATTGGCCAGCCAGCGACGCTCTCTGCGCCTCGACAATTTTGGAAGCGATATCGCTCGCCATATTCTTGATATCCACCTTGTTCTGAAAAGCTCCGTAATTAAAAATTGCCAGGCCAGAGAGAGCGGAAAAAATAGAGAGAACGACAATCAATTCCACATAACTCATGCCTGCCTGTTTAATTTTTCCATTTAACTTAAACATTTTTTAAATTCCAAAAAGATGCAGTTCCAAAAGAAAAGCTAAAATCGCGCCCAAAACCAGATACGGAGCAAAAGGAAGTTCGCTTTTCATCCCGTATTTTTTGGAAAAAATAACGAGGAAAAGGCCGCCTAAAGCCCCGATCCAGAAAGCGACAACCACGCCGGAAACCGCCCGGGATAGCCCTAAAAGCCACCCCAGGCCGATAGCCAGCTTGGCGTCGCCCAGCCCCATCCACTTTCCGCGAGAAACAAGCCAAAGCAGGGCAAAAGGGACTGCAATCAGAAGTCCCGACAAAAATTCCAAGATTGAAGGCAAATGGGGATAAAAACCTGCCTGCGCAGGCAGGCCGTTTTCACCGAAGAAAAACAATCCGAAAAAAGCCAGAACACCCAGGATAAGGGCAAGCGCGTCGGGAATTATTTTATGCCGGATATCATAAACGGCGATGACCAAGAGAAGCGAGAACACGGCGGCATAATAGGCATAAGTCAAGCTGAACGCTAGCGTATTCAAAAAGAAAAAATCCTGAAACTTCAGAAACAATCCGGCAAAAATGAGTCCGGTAGCAAGTTCCACCAGCGGATACTGCCAAGAAATTTTTGATTTGCAATTTTTACACCTCCCCAGAAGGGCCAAAAAACTGAAAACAGGAACAAGCTCGTACCAGGAGAGCGTATTTTGGCAGGTCATGCATCCGCTTCTTCCACCGAAAGAACGTTCGGTATTGAATCTAAAAATCACGACATTCAAAAAGCTGCCGATAATCAGGCCGAGGATGAAGAAGATGGTTGTAAGTATAAAAATCATACGCTTTTATTATATCATAAATATATAAGTAAAATAAAAAAAAATTAAACTTTGTCCTCTCGCAAGGACCCCTCTCGCAAGGACTGTCCTTGCGGAAATGATAAATAATCATCAATAAAATCTTGAAAAGAATTTTTGTCATTAAAATATTCTGGGAAAGCGGTTTTATTTAAAATATTTCCTTCGGCACGTTTTATACCAGAATAATCCTGATAACTTGAATAACGATAATTTTCCAAAAAATCTTTCCATTCATTTGGATGTTTTTTATTTATTGATTTTTCCCAACTAGAAAATTTTATATCCAATGGATTTAGATGAATATACCCAAATAAATGTTTTAAATGTAAATCTCTTGCAATGTATCTTGATTTAAAAGGTCCCCCAAATAGGGCGCCTTTCCTTTGATATTTTATATTAAAAAACATAGAATATCCGGTGCCGAGTTTCCTCATAAATTTTGTAATTCCCCCTTCAATTTCTTGTTTAATTAGTAAGTGAAAATGATTGGTCATCAATCCCCAAGCGCCAACAGAAACTATGGGGGTTCCCTTTTCCAAAATTAAAATTTTTTCAAATGTTTTTTCAGATTTATTTTGAATATCATCTAAACGAAAAGATTCCTGCGAATTCGCAAGATATAAGAGCATAATAAATCTTTCATAATCTCTCTGTAGTTTGAATATTATCCTTTTATCTATCCCCCGATTATAAATATGATAGTATTCTCCTGTAATAAATAGATCTTTTCTAAACATCTCTATATTATATCAATCCATCCGTTTCCTCGCAAGGACTGTCCTTGCGAAAACTAGGTAAGTACAAAAATCATATACTTACTATTATATCATAAACGCTCAAACAAAATAAAAGGCGTCGATTTTATTAGGAACTTTCCTTACTTACTTTTAATCACAGCGATATCCCCCGGCGGCTGTTGCGTTAGAAAATGCTACAGTAAAACCAGCGACAGTTGTTGGTGATGTACCAGTAAATATTTTTTTTGTACCCTTATTGTCGTTACAAAATGCTCCTGTGGAAGTGGAAGCGGCAAAGAACCATGCACCCGTATTATTTGGATCAGCCCCGTTCCAACCGTAATAAATATAAGTATTTCCCGGCAAACTTGAAGCTAATAAATATAAACTATTTAAAGAGGGGGATGTAGCATTAAATAGAGTTCCGCTTGCTGGTGTTCCATTTACCGCTGCACCAGTAATGCCAGAACTTACCTTATATGCACTCGACACATAAGATGTACCTATGGCTCCGCTAAACAGAAAACCCTGGGGGGTCATTTGGCCAACCTGAGATATTATTTTCGCATCATTGCTCTTTCCTCTAGCAGAGCCTAAATAAGCAAGAATGACCGAAGCTAAAACGCTGATGATAACTAGAACCACCAAAAGCTCAATCAAGGTAAAACCTTTCTTTAAATCAATTTTCATGGTAATTTAATTAAATTCTTATAATTAATAACTTCCAACCTAATTATATCATATACCCACAAATGTAAAAAGAAAAAGACCTAATGATCTTTTTCTTTTTACCAAGAATCATCTTTATTTGTTCTTAGCTAGATGCACAATTAACAGCTGCAGTAACTACTGCCGTAGGAAGAGCACTACGAGTACCACTAAATCCCGTACTATCTGCACAATAGTTATTAGGTGTAGCTTGTGAAGCTAATATACTCCAAGCCACCCATGTTGCTCCATTAAGACCCACTGCACAAGTTGCAGTATTGCCTGTATTCCCTTTTATAGACTTAAGAAGATTAATTGTCTGGGCTTGATCACAAGCACTCGTGGTCCCAGCAGTACTTGTATCGGTAAAAGTACCTGCAGTGCCATAATTACTAGTAAAGAAAATCTCAGCTTGAGCTTTAATACTAGCTATGGATGCTTGTGCGGCAGCATCTTTACCTTTTGTTCTGGCTGTGTTCAGCGACGCCAAGACAACCGAAGCCAAGATACCGATGATGGCCACGACCACCAAAAGTTCAATCAACGTAAAACCTTTCTTAAAATTCTTCATAATTTGTTTCCGCCAAAGGCGGATCAGCCTATGGCTGAAATAATAATTTATAATAATAATCTCGACTTATTTTATAGTTATATTATAACACCCTGCCATTTTATATGTGCAACAAAGTTATCCACAGCTACCACCTCGCCCCTTGGGCACTCCTCCTTCGAAAGGAGGAGAGGGATTCCTCCCCTCCTTATTGAGGAGGGGCAAGGGGTGGTAATTTATTAGCTGATTCCTCCCGCCATATTGTAAATCGGCATCAGGACGGAAACCAGAAGGAGCCCCACCCCGAGACCCAAAACCACAATCATCACCGGCTCAATCAGGCCCACTAGGGTATCCACCGCATCGTCCACTTCCCGTTTATAAAAGGTAGTCATAGTCCTTAAAATAGAACCGAGAGCGCCGGTTTCTTCGCCCACCTGCACCATTTGCACCATAATTCCGGGAATTTGCTGGCTGTGCCTCCCAAAAGACGCCGAAAGAGAGATACCCGATTTTACGCCATCCACCACTTCCATGAGCATGTTCCTATACGACAAGCTCCCCACCACCTGCGCGGTAATATCCAGCGCCCGGATAATAGGAACACCCGAGGAAAGCATGGTATCCAAGTTATCCGTTATTCTGGAAAGATAGAGCTTCTTGTACAAATCCCCGACGGCCGGCGTGGAAAGTTTCAGTGTGTCAAGATAAATTTTCCCCTTTTCAGTTGAAGTCAGCCGCCAAACCCAAATGGCCAAAAGAACGACAAAGATCAAAATGAAAAATCCGTAATTGACAAATAAATTCGAAACCGCGATAACTACTTTCGTATAAAAAGGCACCGATTGCCCGGAGTCCAGAATAATCGCTGAGAGTTTTGGAATCACGACCGTAAACATTAAAATCATAACCACAAAAAAAGTGACAATAACGAAAGCCGGATAGATAAGCGCGTTGCGGGTCTTGGAAGTAAGGGAATATTGGCGGTCTAAATACTCCGCCAGGTGCAGAAAGGTCTGGTTCAATTTCCCCGTTTCTTCTCCCACCTTGACCATATTCACGTAAAAATCGGAAAATACGTCTGGATGACGGGCTAAGGCGCCGGAAATGGAAACTCCCGCCTGAAGGTCGTCGCCGATTTGAGTCAATTTGCTCCCGAGAAGCTTGTTGTCAGTATTGACGGAAAGCATAGTAAAGGCCTTCAGGGCGGAAACTTGCGCTTCAAATAAGGTGGCAATCTGGCGGGAGAGAATGACGACATCTTTCGGCCTGACCTTTTCAAAAAAAGAAAGCTGAAAAATCGACTTGCTTTTCCCTTCTTCCCTGATTGAAATGACAACCAAGCTGCGGCGCTGAAGCCCGCTGATCGCCATGTCGCGATTAGGGGCGTCAATTTCTCCCTCTTTATTTGCGCCCTTATCGTCAATCGCCTGATACTTGAAAAGCATATAAATTTAATTAGATTAGGCGTTCCAATCCTTTCGGATTGAGCGAGAACTGGTACGCGTTCTCGATAGAAATTTCTCCAGCGCGCACCAATTCGAGCAATGAATGGTTCAAATCAACCATCCCGGATTCCATTCCTGTTTCTATGACCACATCTATTTCGTGCGTGCGTTTTTCGCGGATTAAGTTGGAAACCGCATTATTATTCAAAAGAAGCTCATAAGCCGGAATAAGCCCGCCGGCAACCCTCGGGATAAGCCGTTGGGAGAAAATACCTAAGAGGGAGGCCGCCAGCTGGGCGCGGATCTGGTCCTGCTGGTTGCCCGGGAAAGAATCGATAATCCGGTCTATCGTCTGAGAAGCGTTGTTGGTATGCAAGGTTGAAAGCACGAGGTGCCCTGTTTCCGCCGCCGTCACGGCAATCGCGATGGTTTCCGGCGTACGCATCTCACCGACCATAATTACATTCACGTCCTCGCGGAAAGCTTCTTTCAAAGCTACGTGAAAATCCTTTGTATCGATGCCGACTTCGCGCTGATTGATGATGGATTTGTTGGCCACATACACATGCTCGATCGGGTCTTCAATAGTTACTATATGGCGCGCCTGTTCGTTGTTAATAACATTAATCATCGCCGAGAGAGTGGTTGACTTGCCCTGCCCGACCGGACCAACCACTAGGAAAAATCCCTGTTTCTTGCGGGCCAAATCAGACAGGATAGGCGGCAGGCGCAGTTCGGCCATGGTCTGGACTTTCGGCACCAATCGAAAAACTATATTGATCAAACCCTTCTGGAAAAAGGCATTGCCGCGCAACCTGGCTTCCCCGTGAAAATCATAGGAGAAGTCCGCTTCCTGATTTTCTTTGAATTTGTCGATCTGCGTTTTCTCTAATATCTCGCTCAAAAATCCAAGCATGTCTTCTTGGGTCAGAACCGGATGCTTGGCGAGAAAAATAAGTTCTCCGGCCACCCGGATAGCCGGCACGCGCCCGGCGCCCAAATGCAAATCCGAACCTCCTTCGCGGATAACATTCAAAATAAGTTCTTTAAGTTCTTTCTTGTAATCCATAATTTTTTATTTGGAAACTCTTTTTTCTAAAATTTTCACCACTTGGTCGATAACTTCCGCCGGAGTGGAATTCGCCTTTACAATGTAGCCGGCCGCTCCCAATCTGACGCTTTCGTCAATATCTTTTTGTTCGCTTTTGTTGGACAAAACTATTTTTGTGCAATCCGGACACAATTTTTTGGCATTTATTTGCGATAATGCTTCAAAACCATCCATTTCCGGCATAATAATGTCCATCAGCATAACATCGGGGCAAAGCCCGGCCTTGAGTTTTTCTAAAACCTGCGCGCCGCTCGAAGCCGTATGAACTTCAAAATTATTCTGGCTGAATTTCAGCGCGTACATATCCAAAAGAAAACTATCGTCGTCGACTATTAAAATTTTTCTTTTTTCTCCTTCCATAATACGCAAGCTAGCTGTAATTATACTATAAAACGGTTCACAACTAAACACCCTGTGGACAACTCGTTCGAGTCTGAAGACTCTCAGAGTCTGAACGACTTATTCGTTCTGATTGCTGAAATTGTAAACTTCGGTGAAAGGAATTACCCCCTGTAAGGATTTCAGCATGGCGTCTTCCCGCATCATGAGCATCCCCTTGCTGCGGGCCAGCTTGTAAATCGCCGCGTTGGTGGGGCTTTTAAGAATAACTGCCTGCATGTCTTTGTCGATTTTAAACATTTCAAAAACCGCGATGCGTCCCCGCGTGCCGGAAGGGCATTCCGAGGATGGAACGGTTTCGTACATTTCATTTTTAGGCATGATACCTTTTTTAAATTCGTCCGGCAGATCTTTCAGCTGCTCTTCAATCTGCATCTTAATACTCGGATCCATCGGCGCCAATTTTCTGGATGTCGGGCAGGTCATTCGGGCCAGGCGCTGGGCGATGGAAACGATAAGAGTCGGTGCGATTAGGTATGGATCGACTCCCATATCAACCAATCGGGGAATCGCACCGATGGCATCGTTGGTGTGAAGGGTGGAAAGCACGAGGTGCCCGGTCAAGGCCGCCTGAATCGCGAGCTGGGCGGTTTCTTTGTCGCGGATTTCCCCAACCATTATTATGTCCGGATCCTGGCGCAGAATGGAGCGAAGACCGTTGGCAAAGGTATATCCGATTTCCGGCATAGTCTGCGACTGGTTGACGTCCGGCATGTGGTACTCTACCGGGTCCTCCAGAGAAACAATATTGCTTTTTTCTTTGTCCAGTTCGTTCATCATCGAATACAAAGTGGTGGTTTTCCCCGATCCAGTCGGACCGGTAATCAGGATAAGCCCGTAGGGCTTATCGATCGCCTCCCGGATTATATTCAAATTCCTTTCTGACAAACCCAGCTGGTCGAGCGGTTTTACTCCTTTATCGGAGTCCAAAATACGCATGACGACTTTTTCTCCGTAATAGGCCGGCATAGTGGAAACGCGAAAATCAATTTTACGCCCGTCAATGTTCGCGCTGAAAGAGCCGTCCTGTGGCTTGCGTTTTTCGTCCAATCGCAACTTGGCGAGAATTTTTATGCGCGCTACGATTCCGCCGTAAACATTCGGGGGCAGCACTATCGTGGTATGTAGTATGCCATCCACCCGAAAACGCACTTTGACTTTCTCGCCGGTATATTCGATGTGTATATCGGAAGCGTTTCCTTCCAGGGCATTGCGCAGGATAACGGCGACAATTTTTATAACCGGCGCATCCTCGACTATTTTCGCTTCCTCGCCCGGTTTGATGTTTTTGATTTCCTTGCTTAAATTTTCTTCGCTTAAACCCTTGGCATCGGCCATTTCCTCCTGGCTTAATTCCTGCAAAGCTTCTTCAACCTGTACCCCAATGCCTTTGTAAGTCTGCATTATACTTTCGTAATCGCTTTTAGAGATGAGAAAAATTTTGAAAGGAATCCCGATCTTGTTGGAAATAAATTGGAGCGCGTCCATTGCCTGGATATTTTCCGGGTCCATCACCCCCACCTCCAAGACTTCGTCTTTCAATCCGATCGGAGCGAAACGATAATGCGTAGCTGAATCTTCTGAAATATATTTCAGAAAATCAAAAGAGGTGTCTTGAAGATTTACTTTTTTGACCGGAATACCTAAATATTCCCCTTTTATTTCAAGAATTTTATCTTCCGGAAGACCAAGCTCAAGGAGCGCTTCATCAATGTCCCCGTTGTACTCTTGCTTGGCGCGATTTCTAATCTCGCTTATTTGGCTCTTATCAACCAGGCCTTTTTTAGCTAATTCTTCTAAAAAACTCATAATAGTTCAAGACTATGGATTAGGCGGAGGCGTCACGCAAGTATTCGTCAATGGATCTAAAACTTTAGGGAGCGTACATGTCATCGGGGTGACGCAAGCATTGGTTGAAGGATTTAAAACCTTCGGCGCTGTACAAGTCGGAGGAGCAGGAGGCGCAGGAGGCGCAGGAGGAGTAGGCACAATGTCATTCCCGAATTGGGCGAATGGATTCGGCCTGCCTTCGGTACCGTCTGGGGTAAGCGTAATACTGGAATCATGCAAACTGTTAAACGCTAGGTCGATAAAAATAACATCATTTAATTTTATATTCTTGACGTTCAACAATAGCGCCAGAAAATCTTTGGCCACCGCAGAAGTTTCACTCGACATTCCTGTTTCTCCCCCGGAATTGTTTACATCCGGCAAAGAAGCATTAGAGGGCGTTGACACCAGATTCTCCTGCTCGGGGGACGGTTTTATAAAAAAGACATAAATCAATATAAAAACCGCGGCGATTGCTATAAACATTATAATATTTCTAAATTTGGGAATCATTTTAATTTTTTAGCCAATAAGTTTTAATTTTAAAATCATACCGATAGATTTCCAGAGAAGTCGTCTTTACGCCAACCCCGCCGATACCGGTGCTGTCAGATGAAAAAGAAATTGAAGATATATCCACAATTCTAAGATTTCTTTCCAGATCTTTGGTAAAATTAATAAAATTATCGTAACTTCCCGAAGTGGAAAACTCCAAATCAAAAACTCCATAATCTTTTACGATCGGCTTCTCTGCTACTCCGCCTCCTTGCACGATTGTTCCTGTCGCGATCGCAGTGCTCGGATTAGTGGCGTTATATTTTACGTCCTTCAAAACCATTCCGTAAGGCGAAGCGATTTGTTCTATCTCCAGAATTAAGCGTATATTGTCGACGTTTTCGGGCAAAAGCTTTTCTATCCTCGTTAAATTATCCGGATTGATGGCATTGTACTTGGCAGTCAACTTATCCCGCTCGTTTTCGAGCGCCTTGGAATTATCCAACGCTTCATTATAAGAAGTACCCAGAGCCTTCAGCGCAGAGATTTCCTTAAAGAGAGGATCGGCCAGCACAAAAAAGACAGAGACCGCGATTCCTATTAAAATAATTGGTAGAAAAAATCTCATCATAAAAATCTAACTCTCTGCTTGAAGCGTTCGCTTATAATTGACAAAACTCGGATCAACCGAAAACTCCAGATCAAAAAGGACGTTGCCGCTGTTATCCAGCGTCAGGTTGGAAAAAATGGGATCAATTAAATTCTTGTTTTTGGCGAATAAGTCGGATTGGAGCGCGACCGAGCGATAACCGATGGCCTGTCCGGACATTTTTACATTTATTGCAGCGTTGTCCTCCGAGAGCTCATAACTGAATTTGGTGAAACGAACGGTTTTCATGGTAAGTTGTTCGAGCGCTTCAAAAACCGGAGTGATAGCAATGTGTTTTTCTAAAATTTCACTCGAAGCGCGCAGGCGTTTGTCTAAAACTTGAAGTTCGGTTATTTTGGAAGGCTCAAAGCGCTCTTTGGCCAAGTTCAGAGTTTTCTCTTTATCGGCAATGCTTTTCTTGACAACTCCTTTATAGAAGAAAAGCCCGCCGGTCGCCAGAAGCACGGTAAATAAAATAAACAGGGAGGCAATAAACAAAATACCGACAGGTCGAGAGGAAATGGCGCTCTCTTTGATTATGGGCTTTTTGGGTATGAACGATGTTTGAAAATTTTGATCCATTTTCCTTTATCCTATACTCACTCTATTATCGCACTTATTGTAATTTACGCAATGCCAAACCGAGGGCGACGGCAAATTCGGGGCCCATATTGAGAAGAACCTTCTCCAGAAAGGCCGGCGTCGCTACCTTAGAAAAAGGATGGCCGATTTCTATTTCCGCCCGGAAATTATTCATCGCCACTTCCTGGAGCCCTTTGAGGAGTGACCCGCCCCCGGCAAATATCACTTTGCTGATGGTGCGGTTATTTTTCTTCTCGTACCCCAATAACACGTTATTCGTCTCGGAAAAGATATAATCGATGTGAACTTTTATGATATCGGCCAGGCTTTTCTCCGCCGGATTGCCGAAAAGGCCAAATTCCCTCTTCATTTTTTCCGCTTCGGAGAAAGAAATACCCAGGGATTTAGAAATAGAATTGGAAATATCGGCTCCTCCCCGGTCGATTGAGTGGTAACTTCTTACCATACCGAATTCGACTATGGAAAGCTTGGTACGCGAAGCACCGAAGTCAATCAACAATACCGGAGAAAGTTCGCGTTCAAAATTCGCCCGAATGGAAGAAAATACTTCGATTTCAAAAAAGGAGGCCACAAGATTGCACCCCGAAACAATAGAACGATACCTTGCAATCACGTCGTTCTGGGTCGCGACCACCAGCACATTTATTTTATCCTGGTCTTGGGACGGCAGGGCGGCACTGTTCATTTCTTCGAAAGAAGATTCTTTTTTGGGCAAGATAAAATAATCGATGGAAACTTCAGTAATCGGAACCGGAATGTATTTGCGGGCTTCGGTGGCAACAACAGTGGTCATTTCGGCGCTGGGTACCTGCGATGGAAGCTCAATGGTAAAAATCAAACTTGATTGGACTGGAATGGAAAGGGCAAGGGTTTTGCTTATTACATCGGACTGTTTGAGAACTTCTTGTAGGGCCAGTACGACCTGTTCAACTGGAAGATTGGTGACCCGCCCGGGTTCGAGATCGGCGTAAGGGCCGAGCGCTATCGCTCCGTAGGTTTCCAAAACCGCCTTGCCTCCTTTTTTTTTGATTTCGACCACTTTGATCGCCGAAGAACCGATGTCGATGCCAACAACACTGTCTTCATTGCCGGCTCCAAATTTTCCAAAAACTGAAAAAAGATTTTTTAATAAATCATTCATTGGAATCCATGCTAAAATACCCCTTAAGTATAACATATATGCGCTTTTTGAACACCATCTTGGATATAGTTTTCCCCGTTAAATGCATACTATGCGGTAAAACCGGGGTTGATTTGTGCCTCTCATGTCTCAGGGAAACACCGGCGGCCCTGCGCGAGAGCGCTGAATGGATTTTTCCCTTGTATGACTACCGCCATCCCGGTATCAAAAAATCATTATGGCTCCTCAAATACAAAGGTAAAAAAAGATTGGCGAATGTGTTCGCGGAAATCATTTATGAAAAAATTTTGGAGGAACTTTCGGAACTAAGCATAATGGAAAATTTTACCGAGCCGGTTTTAATCCCCATCCCCCTCTCGCCCAAAAGACGCAGGGAGCGCGGATTTAATCAGGCGGAATTGATCTGCCGGGAACTCGTAAAAATCAACAATCTACGTTATAGCGTAGATCTAAATCAAGAAAAAAAATTTAATTTAAAACTGGAAAGCGGCGTTCTGATCAAGCCGAAAGAAACCGAGCATCAGGCGCGTATCAAGGACCGCCGGCAGAGGTTAAAAAACATAATCGGCTCATTCGCAGTAAAAAACGGCGAACTGATAAAAAACAGGAACATAATTCTGATCGACGATATCCTCACCACCGGGGCGACGCTCTCCGAGGCAAAAAAAGTTCTAAAACAAGCCGGCGCGCGAAAAATAATCGCTTTTACTATCGCACATTAGCGGAGCGGAAAAATGTTTTTGTGAAGGAGTGGCTGAGCGAAGCGAGGTACCGAGCGACTGAACAAAAGCATTTTCCCGCGAAGCTGTTATAATAGAATCATGAGACATTGCAAAGATTGCGAGCCGGCGCAGGAAATACATGTCATCGCTTACCTATCCGTGGTCTTAGGGTGGCTGGACCAACCGTTTTTCGACCTGATGGAGCTCCTCTTCAAAAACACGGCGGAAAAAATATCCAACAAAATAACCGTCCCCTTTTTCAAAACAATGGCTTTTTTAAAACTAGGATATTTTTCCGACCAGCCCGACGACAAGGATACCTGGCGGACCAAATGCTTCTGGGAAGAAGCCAAGCAACGCGGAATAAAAATGCGCGAATTTCATCTGGGTCCGGTGCGGGACGCTTTTATTGCCGAATATAAAGGCAAAACGATAATTTTTGACGGCTTGCCTCGTCCGGGCGTAGAAGAATCCGCCGCATTGAAATGGATGGACAATAAAGGAATTATGAAAGAAAAATTTCTGAAAGAGGGCTTGCCGGTGGCCAAAGGCGGAGTGGCTTTTACTAAAAGAAAGGCCCTGAAAATTTTCAACGCCCTGGAAAAGCCGGTAATCACCAAGCCGAATCTGGGTTCGCGGAGCCGGCACACTCTCATTCACATAGATACGCCAGAAAAACTAGTATACGGTTTCCGTAAAGCGAAAAAACTTTCCCCATTAGTGGTAATTGAGGAGGAATTGCGGGGCTATCTTTTTCGGGGAACTTTAATCGGCGGGAAATTGGTCGGCATAGTTCGGCGCGACCAGCCGGAAGTCGTGGGCGACGGCGTGCGCACCCTGCAAGAACTTTTTGACGAAGAAAACGAACGGCCGGAAAGAAAGGGACCGATATTCCATAAAATTGTTATCGACCCGGACGCGGAAGCTGAACTCGCGCGCGAGGGTATTACCATGAAAGATATACCGGCGAAAGGCAGAATCGTCACTTTCTCCCAGAAAACCAGCCGCGGCATTGGCGGAACGACAACAGAAGTCACCGATATCGTGCACCCCGACAACAGAGAAATGCTGGAACATGTTGGAAGATTCTTGGACGACCCGCTGGTGGGAGCGGATTTCATCATCGAAGATATTACCAAATCCTGGAAGGAACCTGCCCGCGCAGGCGGGGAACAGCACTGCGGAATCATCGAGTGCAATTCTCTGCCCTTTATCGATCTGCACCACTATCCTCTTTTCGGAAGGCCGAACAATATCGCAGGCAAGCTTTGGGATCTTGTTCTGCCGGAATCAAAAAAGAAATAATCTAAGAAGGTTTAACCTTCGTAGACCGTTGCTCGAAGGAAATTTCCGAATCGGGATTATATGCGTCTGGATCTATTTCCAAATGCGAGATATGTTTTTTCTGAGCCACAAAATCCCCGAGAAATTTCAGAAAGTCAGCATTGGCTTCTCTTTCTCCTTTTTCTTCCAAGTGCTCAATTGGATGCGCTTCCGGAGTAAATTCAAAATGCCCGCGGATTTCGCCGTCGGAAAAAACCCGCAGATGGTACTGGTCCCGGAAATTCGCCAATTTTCTCCAGCTCAAAACTTGTGACCGGTCAGCCCAAGCGATGAAGTGGTTGCCAAAGCCCCATTTGTCGTGCAAATGTCTCTTCAGACCTTCCAGAGTTTTGCCGGGAGCGAGCCAGCCAATATGATATCTTTGCCTTCCTTTGTCGTGAAAAATAAGATGCCACTTTAAAAATACCTTTTGAAAAGTCGGAAACGAATTATATAAAAGGCGCCAGATTTTTTGTTTTATTTTATCCAAGGGGGTCATAAAAATATGATAGCACAATTAAGGCTTAAACAGCTCTTCCAGTTCTTTTCTTTTCCGTGGATCGTATTTGGCTTCCAATAATTTAAAAACAACGTCTTGTTCGGCAAAATATATATCTTTGTGATTTGGCATATCTATAAACTCATCCAGGGTAACAGGCAATAATTTTACTTTTTCTCCCGCGTCCAAATTTAAATTAGAAACTTTTTTCAAACCCTTAGCGATAAAAACATAAACCGCCCAATCAACTTTAGGAAGTGAATTTTGGGCAAACCATAAAGTAAATTCTTCTGCGATATAGCCGCTTTCTTCCAAAAGTTCTCGCCGAGCCGCGGTCAACGCATCTTCTCCCTCATCTATTCGTCCGCCGGTACCGCCGATAAATGGCGCCTTGCCCGGCTGTTCTTGTTCGGTTAAAAGAATTTTTCCGTCCGGCAACACAGCAAAAATCGTGACATTATCTAAAATACGTTTTGCCTTCTCAAAAACCACCTTGGTGCCGTCAAACATCTCCTGTTCCCATTGGTAAACGTCAAAAATCACGCCCTTAAACACTTTTTTGGCGTTTTTGGGAATCGGCTGCTTGGACTCCGGACGCTTTATACCCATACAATAATTATAGCAAATTTGGGCGAAAACGATGCTTTAGGGTAATAATCTTCCAGTTTTTGTGGGCATCATTAAAACCATGTTTTTCCCTTGTAATTTTGATATTCCTCTCCGAGTTTTTCCGATAAGTATTTACTCTCTGTTTTCATCCTATAGAAAAAATAAATGATAGCCAATAAACAAATCATCAAAAACCAGATTTTTGGATAGATCAGAACCAAGCCTGTTAAAGTTAAAATTATTCCCAAATATATTGGGTGGCAAATTTTTGAATATATGCTATGTGTCACCAGTTGTCTTATTTTAGGCCTTCCAAAGCCGGTATCCCAATTTTCGGCAAGTGTCATTCTTGCCGACCACCACATAACAAGACCCGCAATGTTGATTGCGATACCAACAATTTTTAAAAAATTATAATTTAGGAAAGTGATCCAAAAATAAATTGAAACAATTGTCAGAGCTCCAGAAATTGAATATTCCAAATGAAACTTTTTAATGAGATGTTCTATCGTTTCTTGTTTCATACTTGGCGGAGCCGGGCGGATTCGAACCGCCGAGGGGTTTTGAAGCCCCTACCTCTTTAGCAAAGAGGTACGTTAGACCACTCTGACACGGCTCCTTTTTATCTTAATAACTTCAATTACTCTAACATATTACTGCTTTTTTTCCATTTTTTCTGCTATACTCTGGCTAAGTTATGGAGAGGTGGGTGAGTGGCTTAAACCAACAGTTTACTAAACTGTCGTCCCCAAAAAAGGACCGAGGGTTCGAATCCCTCCCTCTCCGCCAAAAAAATATGAACAATAAAGAATTAGAAAAGTTGATAGACAAAGACAAATACCAAGTTTTTCTTTATGCTTGTCCTGCAAACGTACCTTTGAATTTTGCCTCGCATCCTTGGTTTGTCGTCAATAAACTGGGTTCGGTTTCCAGGTGGGAAGTGCTTTTTAGAAATACCCCGCATTCAACCAAGTGGGGACATTTATATATGAATTTTTTTCCACCATTTCAAGGAATTGAAATATTCACTTTTTCTCAAAAATATTTTTGGAAAGGGAAATTATTAGGGCAAATTGAAGGAGAAATTGCCAAACAAATAGCCGAATTCATTGAAAATTCTCCGACTGCGTATCCTTCTTGTAATAAATATAAATCAACCGGGCCGAACAGCAACACTTACGCGCGGTGGGTCCTGAACAATTTTCCGGAGTTCAAAGCAAAATTGCCCTGGAACTCTTTCGGACAAAACTGGTAACTGCGCAATGTTGTATTTAATTATATAATTCACAAAAATGATAAAAATTTCAAAAACCATGGCTACTCAGCATCCCGACAACGCCCGGGCTCCCTATTGGGAGCGCGATGGCGACGGATTTGTGAGTTCTAGGGAAGAAACAGCCGAGTGCGTGGACGCGTTCCGCAATTTGGGGGTGGAAGAATTTATGTGGGATTGGGAAGGAAAATTCACTGATGAAGCGGTCGTGGATCGATTGTTCCATCATTATTTTGATTATTTTAAAAAACATCCTCTGGGCCTTGAAAAGCGTCTGACTTTCCGCATTCCCAACATCTGGCAGGAACATGGCTATAGCTTGATTCGTTCCCTGATGGTCGTCCTAACTAGCGAAGATTTCGCCCGCGACCTGAAATTTCATTCTCCGCCTCTTTTCGAAGTAATCCTGCCGATGACCGAAAACGCCAGACAGCTGATTTTCATCCAAAAATCTTTTCAGGAATTGGCCCGGTTAAAATCTAAAATGTTCAGCAAGTTCCGCAAAAACACGGAATACGCGCGAATTATTCCCCTATTTGAAGGCGTTGATACGCAAATTAAAGCGAAGAAAATTCTCAAAGATTATCTGAGATTGCATAAACAAGCTTTTGGGTTCAATCCTCCTTATTTACGGGTCTTTATCGCGCGCAGCGATCCGGCCATGGCCTCCGGCATGATTTCCACGGTATTGGCCAATAAAATTATTCTCTCTGATTTGAGAGAGCTCGAAAAGGAAACAGGTATCCGCGTTTTTCCTATCCTGGGAGCCGGGTCTTTGCCTTTCCGGGGCGGACTCAATCCTCTCGCTATCAAGGAATTCAATTCCGAATACCCCGGGGTAAATACGATTACGATCCAATCTGCCTTCAGGTACGATTATCCGATATCAAAAGTCAGGCAGGCCATAAAGTATTACAACAAGAAACCGCCCGGCCAATCCCAGATTGTCTCAAGGGCGGATAGAAAAAAATTGATTGACCTTGTTACTGTTTTCGAAAAAGAATATCAATCCCGTTTTAACGGAGTTGTTCCGGATCTGAAATTTATCTTTGATTCCTTTCCGCGCCGGCGCGAACGGCACTTGCACGTCGGACTGCTTTCTTACGGGCGAAAACTAAACAAAATGAAACTGCCCAGGGCCATAACTTTTACCGGATCTTTTTATTCTCTGGGAATCCCGCCCGAATTTCTGGGAATGAGCGCGCTGTCGAAATTAAAATCAGATGATTTTGTATTGCTTAAAAAGTACTATAAAAATTACGCGAATAATTTAATACAAGCCGGAAAATTTTTGAACCGGCAAAATCTTAAAAAACTATCCAAAAAAGTTCGAAGCTGGAAACAAGTTGAAAATGACACAAAAGCTGTCGAGAACATGCTGAAAGTTAAATTCAGGCCCCGAAACAAAAAAGAGTTATTATATTTGAAGCTCACTGGCGCGCTGCTCAAATCAAAAACCAACCACAAAAAAATTCAAAGACTAATCAGCCAAACCGGAGTTTTACGGAAAAGTTTGGGTTGAACTTAAAAAAAACTATTAAAAATAATCGGAAAGAATTTCAGCAACTAGTAAAAACGGTCCTTGTCGATTAAGAGCTGACTAAAAAAACAGGAATTCGAGAAACCTGTAAATAAATCCGCCAACGAACAGGCTGACCATGTTGTTTAACATACTTAATTTAAGCGATTGTTTAAAGGACATGATCAGTTTGTTCGGGATATAGACAAAATATGTTTCAAACAATACCGCAAAAATTTCTGATATTACAATAACTACCCATGGCCATAGCCCTAACCAGATAATCGGTATAGACATGATGTTTGCTAGAGGAAAGACAAACCAAACAATCGGCAGTGAAATAATATTTGCTAGAAGAACATAAGCGAGTATTTTCTTGGGAAGTTTACGCACAGAAACAAAAATCAGAGATATTAATAATTCCAGAATTATCGTAATGATGGACGCCCTCGCAAAAGAAGAAACCAAGGTTGTCTCTAAAATTTTTGCGGAACCGTCCGGGAATAATTCCACCCGGTAAAGACTATTGAGATTGGTCCTAGATATTTCATTTGTAACAAATACTTTATCCAAGCTTGGAATAAACACAGCCAGCTTAAACTTGCTTGGAATACTGTAGTAAAAATGGCATGAACTATTACTGCACTCTCCGCCGCGAGTTAAAATAGCTGGTACCCAATAACAATTTTTTATTGAATCATATTCGCCAATTTGTAATTGAGGGATTAGATTACTCCTACTAAAGCTTAATAGTGAAGTTAACTGCCCGTCTATCTCTTCTTCGTTTTCGGGAATAGATTTTTCTTGTCCATAATAATCTAATACTACGCGACACTGTAACATCACTGCGCTAAAATCAGAATCGGGAATATTTTGCTGATTAAAAACCACATTAATATCAGTCTTGGGTTTCGGTCCTATGTCCGCGCTTACTCCTTTAGGTGATAGCACAATTAGAACACTGATTATAATCAAAAAATAAAAACAATTTTTACTCATAATTTTGACGCACTATTTTAATTTATTTAAATCCTTAATTTTTTCGACTTTTCCGCTTTTTCCGAAAAAGAAAATTGAAGACCGCGCTGTCTTTCACTTCTTGCAGCATCTCTTTGGTCGTGTCGCCGATGTGGTCGATATCTTCTTCCACTTGGTCCATAATTTTAGACAGGGCTTTGGTAGCGCGAATGAGGTAAAAAAGGAAAATCGCCGCCAAAATCCACAGCAGGACGAAACCTATGGACGATATAAAAAAGAAAACTTGTGATTGTAAAAGTGTATTCATGAGTATATGATAGCATAAAATGGAACTGCACGACAGGCTGGAAGAAAAATTTCGTTTGGATGCGAATCAAAAAAGGGCTTTGAGCCGGTTGAAAATTTTCTCCGTGGCTGATCTGCTTTTCCACTTCCCCGTCCGCTACAGCGACATAAGCGAAGTAAAAAATATCGCGGACCTGATTCCGGGCGACATGGCGACGGTTTACGGAAAAGTTTCCAAATTAAAAACAAAAAAAGGGTTCCGCTCGAGAATCCCGATGGCCGAAGGTGAAATTGAGGACCTGTCCGGAAAAATAAAAATAACTTGGTTCAACCAGGCCTATCTCGCCAAGATGATTCATGAAGGCGAGAGCGTGAAATTGACTGGGAAAGTCACACAAGGGAAAGACGGTATCTATCTTGCCAATCCAGAATTTGAAAAAATGCCGGATATGCCGATCGACAAACACGACACGCTTTTTGTAAAAAGTGGAACGACGAATGCTGGTTTTTCCTTCCCTATTTATACAGAAACCCGTGGCATTACTTCCAAATGGTTTTATCACGCGATAGAAAAAATATTAAAAGAAAAAACTCTGGACGACATAGAAGACTACATTCCGGAAGACATTCTAAAAAAATATCACTTGCCGACTTTAAAAACTGCATTGATTTGGATACACAAACCGAAAAATAAAAATGGCAGCGAGAGTGCGAGGAAGAGGTTCGCATTTGAAGAGGTTTTTTGCATCCAGCTTGAGCGCCAGCATGATAAATTTGAATACAGAAAGAATAAATCTTTCAGAATAAACACGGAAGATAAAAGCGCGGAAGATTTTCTGAAACGTTTCCCTTTTACCCTGACAGAGTCGCAGAAGAAATCCATAGGGACGATACTCTCCGATATGGAAAAAAATTTTCCAATGTCCCGGCTTTTAGAGGGCGATGTGGGCTCCGGAAAGACAGCTGTCGCAGCAACGGCGGCTTATGTGACGGTGCAGCAACGGCCAAATGGGCAGAGTTTTGGAAATTTACAGGTGGCCTATATGGCGCCGACGGAAATTTTAGCGACACAACATTTCGAATCATTCATAGAATACTTCAGGCACTTGCCCATAAATATCGGGCTTATACGCATGCACTTATTCAAAAAACTGTGAAGTTCAAAAATTTGGCTTTCGTTGTCATCGACGAACAGCACCGCTTCGGCACGGGGCAAAGAAGAAAACTCGTTCGCAAAGATAATATCGCCCCGCATCTGCTTTCGATGACAGCTACTCCCATCCCCCGCACGCTCGCGCTTACCATTTACGGAGACTTGGATTTGTCTCTTTTGAACGAAATGCCGGCGGGACGAAAACAAATTATCACGGAAATCGTCACGTCGGACAAGCGCGGGCAAACTTACGAACAAATCAGGCAGGAATTGAGAAACGGCCGGCAGCTTTACGTCATTTGCCCGAGAATTTTTGAACCGGACCCGGAAAAAGAATTGGCGCTCAACGTAAAATCCGCCGTAGTGGAAGCCAAGCGCTTAAAAAAAGAAGTCTTCCCTGAATACGAGATAGGCACGCTGCACAGTAAAATGAGCAAGGAGAAAAAAGAAAAAATAATGCAGGAATACTCCCTAGGCAGAATAAATATTCTCTGCGCAACTTCGGTGGTGGAAGTCGGCGTGAATGTGCCGAATGCGACCATGATAATTATCGAAGGAGCGGAGCGTTTCGGGCTCGCCCAGCTACATCAGCTCCGCGGGCGCGTTATCAGAAGCACGCATCAGGCATACTGTTATATCTTCGCCGAAGCCAAAAGCGAAAAAACAATTTCCCGGCTGAAAGCTCTCAAAACCGCCAAAAATGGTTTTGAACTGGCGGAATTAGATCTGACCCTGCGGGGCGCAGGCGAACTCGGAGGCACCAAGCAATGGGGCATCACCGACCTCGGCATGGAAGCGATAAAAAATATAAAAATGGTGGAAGCCGCCCGTACCGAAGCCATCCGTCTGATTGAAGAAGATCCGGAGCTGGTAAAATATCCTCTCTTAAAACAAAAAGTGCATCAAAAAGCTGGAGAATTCCATTTTGAGTAATTGTTTATTGTTGCGTTAGGTCTTGTCTAATATATATATATATATATATATATATATATATATATATAGAAATAAAAAAATCTCTTATTAACTATTATTGTTCTCCAACTTCAAAATATAATGGATAAGCGTTTTTAATTAATAGTTTTGGTTTTTCCTTTCCAGAAAGAGATAAAATATATGTATCTCGAAAACCTTCAAGGGCAGAATCGGCATAAGCTATATATTTCTTATTAGCCGATGAAATTATATCACCTATATACCAATTTTTGCTTTTATCAGTAATTCCTTTGGCATATAGATTTGTAGTTGCTGAGGAGTTAATTTTTTGTAAAGAAACTAATCTATATTCAATACAACCACCCGGTTCAAGTAAAACGATAAGAGGATCTCCCACAAAACCACCTCCGCTGCAGCCATACGTCCAATAAAGAATTTCATTTTTAATTACAAATTCATCATCAGTCAACATAGCTAGTTTGTTATCTCTTAATAAATTACCATAACCTTTTTTATTTAAATTTGAGAATGTTTCTGCTTTTGGACAAACAATAGAACACTTGTAGTTGTTTGATAAATCACATTTTATAGGAAGTGTGTTGTTCCCGGTATTAATATAGGCACTCTCTTCATACTTACAAGAAGAACCCAGAGAATATTTATCTTTTACGAAATACAGATCTGGAAAAAGCGCAACTAGAGACCCTTCAATAATATTTACAAAGATTGGGTCAATCCCGTGGTCTCGATCTCCTACTAGTAATTCTTGAGAGTTCGGGTTCAACTTAAAATTATCGGGGTTGCGTGATTCACCACTTTTTACCAAATCCCATAGTTTGATGTTTCGAGCAAGAGTTTGATTGGAAATGCCATAGAATCTGATTTCCCCTTGATGGTATAGTATTATCTCGTTTTTTACCTTATCGTAAAAAACTTGAAAAAGTTTATAATTATCTACTGGATTAGAGTAGGGATTAGTGAAAAGGTTAGTCGCAATAAAAGTATCAACTACTTTACTGTCCTTTGAATTGAGGTCATAACTCATCAGCTGTATATTCGAGTTTTCTTGTTTTACGTAAAAAACTTTATTCTCAGCAATAACGGCTGCCTGAAAGGAATCATACTCCCCAGTTAAATTATCAATTAAGGTTTCTGTACTATTTGTGCCATTAATACTAATAAGAGTCAGTGACTTGAAAAACTTTCCATTTGCAATTAAAATATTCCCCTTTGCTATGTTGGTTTCTGGATATGACTCCCAAGCAAAAAAATTAGAAAATTTTTGATGAAAGTGAAAATACACCAGTGGGCGACGATAATAGAAAAGAACTAAACAAGAAAGGAATATTAGCAAAAATATTATTTTTATTGCTTTTCTCATATATAAATATAGTGTACCACGAATAAATTTAAATAAAAATTATTTATTCTAATTATTTATAGTCCGGTTTGATTTCTTCCGCACCTTCCAGATGACTGGCCAAGCGGGCCAGCGCGTAGAGCAAACTGGATAGCCGATTTAAATAGGCAAGGGTTTCGGCGCTCATTTTTATTTTTCCCTCTTCGCGGGCGGCAATTACCCGCCGTTCGGCGCGACGCACCAGAGTTCTGGTGATATCCAAAACGGCTCCGTCCTTGGTCGCCCCGCTGATAAAGAAATTTTTTATGGGCGGAAGAATTTTTTCTATCCCATCTACGATAGTTTCCACTTTCAACACCTTGCCCTGATCAATAGACAATTCCGCGCCGGCGACTTCCGCCTGGATGATAAATAAATTCTGCTGTGCTTCTAAAATCGTCTCGGCAAAATCAACCCGCCCACTTTCTATTTTAAAACTTTTTCCGACGGTCCTCGCCCGTGCTAGACCCAAAAAAGAATTCGCTTCGTCGAGCGCGCCCAAAGCTTCCGCCACCACGGAACTCTTGGAAATGCGCTGGTCGCATCCGAAAGTTTTAGTGGTGCCACCATCTCCTTTTCTGGTGTAAAGCATACCTACATATTATACGTTCTTTTTAGATTTCACAAACTCCAGAAACGCAGGCGAACTCTTTCGCGCCGGTGGTATTGTCCGCCGCTTCGTATTGGGAAAGTTTGGAAAAATCAATTTTGCCGATGGCCTTGGCGCGCCTTTCATATTCCTCCTTGGTGATTTCCTCATAAGGCGCCAGCTGATAAACATGCTCGGAGCGCGGCAGGAAAGAAAGTCCGCCGACCCAGTCCCAATTTTCGTAAACAAAATTACCGACAGCTATCCATTCATCCGGACCGACATAAATGGTCGCAGACGGATTGTGCTCCACATAATGCTCCTTGAGCCGCTTCCACTCTTTCATCAAATCCAGAGCTGAGACCTCGTCCTTGAAAATCGCTCCTTCCGGCGCTTTGACCGGAAATTCCAAAACAAAAGTGGTCGCGCTAGATTCGGATTGCCCGACTTCCGGCAGGCACGGCACCCCCTGATCCCGGGCCATCCGGAGCAAGGTATCAGTATGAGAAATGCGTACCCGGCGGATAAAATATGGGGCAAACCAAGGATGCATGCCCGAACCGACCCCTAAAAGCTGGCCGGAATTACCGTGCGGTTTGACACAGGTGATGGCGGTGGAGGGATTGATGCCAAAACGCTTGGCGTATTTTTTGTTCGTCTCGATAGAATCCGCTTTCAGCGTATCGAGCACCTTGTCGCTTCGGACAATCGGATTGTCATAATATCCGGTCAGCGACACTCCGAGTAATCTCTCTTCCTCGCAATTCTCTTTCCATTTTTTTGAAAGATAGCCGAAATTGGTCAGAGTGGATTGGTAAGTCCCGAGCAGTGTGGCCAATTCCATTTTCTTTTTCAAAGTGGCTACTGTATCCTTCGGCCGGATGACGATGCTAGTCAGATTGCAAAACTGCTTGGAGCGCAGATAAATTTCTCCGCAAGGGTTCAGGCCGAGCTGTTTTTCGTCTTTCACCATCTCCCAGCGTCGGGCCGGCAATTGCTTTTCAAGTCCCGCCCGGTTGAAAATTCCGCGCTCGCCGGATTTTGACTTCACCAAAGCCGTCCATTCGTCCAGAAATTCTTCGGCGTTGGGTTTGGCATTATACACAGCCGAATTATTCGCCATAGACCGCTGCCCTTCGGTCAGATAAAATTGTCCCTTCTTGGCATCCCGCATCTCCGTATCTTCCAGTTCGGAAAGGGAAATGAGGGCGCTGCGCCGCACACCGCCGGCCACCACGATCATTCCGATCTGGCAGATAATATCGTGCATATCCAAATTGGAAAGGCGACGACCTTGCTTGGCTAAAATTTTCCGCTTGGCAAATTCCATCAAATCCATCAGAGGCTGCGGCCCGGAGGCTCTTCCGCCGGCTGTTTCCAGGCGCGCTCCGGCCGGCCGGATCATCGAGTAATCGAATTTCACGTCTTTGCCGTCAAACCAAGCCTTGAGTCCCAAAACGAAAGCGTCGGCCCAGCCTTCTTTGCTGTCATCAATAATATGCACGGCCGGTTTTTCTTTCGTCTGTTTTTTGATCTGCGGGAACTGCTGGACATTCTCCCATTCAACCGCAAAGCCGAGTCCGGCTCCGCACATTGAAACATACATGATCTCTCCTAAATCTTGAGGACAAGTTGGAGCGATGTAGGAACAATTGTAGGCCCAGACATTGGACTGGCGGCAGGCTTTTCCGGCTGACCACAAAAGGCGCATAGAAGGGCAAATATCTTGATTCAGAATTGCCTGTCTTACTTCCTCATACTCTGCCTTCGAAAGCTTATCTTCCATATTCTCCTTCATATAAGCCATATAGCGGTCAACCGTCTCGATCCAGGTTTCACGCCGGCCCAATTCGGGAACCCAGCGCGAATAGAACTGGTAGAAAATATATTCCGAATAGGGGCTGGAAAAATATTTGCTGGATTCTTCCACCGCCAGTTTCACTGTTTCCGGCACCGGACCGAAGGCCTTTCTCAATTCTGAACGCTTGTTGCGATAAAGAATATATTCCTTGGCCGTATCCATAAAACTGTTTTTCATCAATTCCTTTTCGACAAAATCCTGAACCATCTCGACGGTCGGCAAAAATTTCGCCCCTTTGCGCGCGTTTACCAGTTCGGAACGCAAGTCAAGAAGCATTCTAAAGACGCGCTTGGCTATCTCTTGCGATTCTTCTTCTCCCCCTTCACCCGTCACTTCAAAAGCCTTGAAGACGGCGCGAGCTACTCTTTCCAAATCAAACGGAACTACTTCGCCGGTTCTCCTGCGGATCGATTTTATTTTTGCCAATTCGCTTTTTAAAATTTTTTCTGTTTTTTTCATAAAATTTAAATCATTTTGGGTTTGAAGACGTTTGCGACCAATTCAGTTTCTCGTTTTCTTTTCTTTACTAAAAAATTATAAATCGCGGGAGAAAGAACCAGAGCGAAAGCGATATTGCCGAGGAGGTGCAGCGCCGTGAATGGAATCTGGCCGAGGAAGGATCCGATAAACGACTGATGGAAAAAAATCGGACCGACCGTCAGCCCGGTCAACGCATCGAAAAACAAAGTTCCGAAGATGGCGAAGCGCGCGTAATTCCATGCATTTGCTTTATTTTTTTTAAAATAACTCGCAGACCATACTCCGAGAATCCCAAAAGCTCCGGCAGTGAAAAAAGTCTGCGCTCCGAGCGTTTCAGTCAGCGCATCGTAAAGCAAAATACTCAAAACAGCAAAGAAAAAACCAAAAAGAGCTCCATAGGCCTTACTGAAAGGCATGGTGGCTGCCAGAATCGGTTCGACATTCGGCGCCCGGAAAGGAATAAGCCGCGCCAGCAAGCAAACAATAAGGGCGAGGGAAAATTTAAAATATTTTTTATTGTTTGTGTCCATAATTGCCGGCGCTTTTTATAAAAATTGGTTTTAATAAATGAAAGTTATATAATACTAATCTAGACCCCTGAATTTTGCAACTGTTAGGCTATTATACACGAGACCGGTCCCCTTGTGTAAAGTGGATAAACGAAATTATTAACATTAAAACACAGAATAAAAAATTATGAATACCAAAAAAATGGAGTGGATACTGCGTATAGCCGTGGCAGGGGAATTTTTAGGCCACGGGATGTTCGCCCTGCAGGGAAAAACGTCCTGGTTTGTGTATTTTAAGCCTTTTGGCATCACCAACCCGGAGACCATTGTAAAATTGCTTGTGCTGGTAGGCGCGGTAGACCTATTATTGGCATTATTGGTGCTAATACGACCCATGAGAATAGCCATCTTGTGGATGGCTGTTTGGGGGCTATTTACGGCAATGCTTCGCTGGCCTATCGGACCCGACCCGGTCTGGGATTTCCTAGAAAGATGGGCTAATTGGGGAGCACCGCTTGTGTTGTTTATGATGCTGGGCGGTTGGTCTGGTTCCGTAAGGGAGTGGTTTAAACCAAAACCGAAGGTTTTATATAACTAGATAAGACAATTAATCCTGTTAGTTTGTCGTCACACATAATTTTCTGCTGAAAATTTGTGCGACCCCGGCTCGGCGCCGTCGCGCCTGCGCCTCGGACAGCTAAAAATTTCCCGCAGGGGAGATTTTCTTTACGCTGTCCGCCCTCTTGGACTCGAACCAAGGACCCTCGAGGTATAAGCTCGATGCTCTAACCAGCTGAGCTAAGGGCGGATACTGTTTTATTGTGCCTCCGGGGGAGCAACGACTTCCTTCTTTTTTAGCATAATTCCGTGCGCGGTCAATATCTTCTCATATTCTTCCTGTTCCAATGTTTCCACTTCAATAAGTTTTTTGGCGATGGCGGTGAACGCTTTTTTGTGCTCGGCCAGAACTTTTCCGGCGGATTTCAGCCCGTCATTGATAATCCTCGAAACTTCCGCGTCCACTTTCGTGGAAACGGTTTCGGAAAATTCTTTTTCCATCATTTCACCATATTGGGGTCGGCCGGGAGAATCAACCAAGGCAACCGGGCCGATGGCGTCCGACATCCCCCACCGCGTCACCATCGCGCGCGCGATATTGGTCGCGACCGATAGATCGCTCGACGGTCCGGTCGTGATATCGCCGAAGATCATCTGCTCGGCCACGTAGCCGCCGAGCGACATGGCGATGTCGTCGATAAATTCTTTTTTGGACTGCAGGCGCCGCTCTTCGAGCGGCAATTTCAAAGTGTAACCCCCGGCATTCCCGCGAGCAATAATAGAAACTTTGTGCACCGGATCGGCGTGCGGCAAGACGGAAGCGACAATCGCGTGTCCGGCTTCGTGGTAAGCGGTGATTTCTTTTTCTTTTTTGGAAAGCAGGTGGCTCTTGCGCTCGGGACCCAACATCACTTTTTCAATCGCGCGAATCAAGTCGAATTGAAAAACTTTTTTGCGATTCTCGCGGGCTGCTAAAATCGCGCCCTCGTTCATGAGCGAATACAAATCCGCGCCGGAAAAGCCCGGCGTGCGTTCGGCGATCAGCTTTAAATTGATGTCTTCGGCTAGTGGCTTTTTGATAGCGTGAATTTTCAAAATTTCTTCGCGATCGGAGCGGTCCGGCAGATCCAAAAGCACTTTTCGGTCAAAGCGCCCCGGGCGGATGAGGGCCGGGTCAAGCACGTCCGGTCGGTTGGTCGCCGCCATCACTATCACTTTATCGTTCGGCTCGAAGCCGTCCATTTCCACCAGAATCTGGTTCAAGGTCTGCTCGCGCTCATCGTTGCCTCCGCCGAATCCTCCCCCGCGAGTGCGTCCGATGGCGTCTATCTCATCGATAAAAACAATCGCCGGCGCCGCCTTTTTGGCCATCTTGAAAAGATCCCGTACGCGCGAGGCCCCAACTCCCACGAACATTTCCACAAATTCGCTTCCGGAGAGATTAAAAAAGGGCACAATCGCTTCCCCGGCCACTGCCCGCGCGAGTAAGGTCTTGCCGGTGCCCGGAGCGCCGGTTAACATTACCCCTTTCGGAATCCTCGCCCCGATATCCAGAAATTTTTTCGGGCTTTTCAAAAAATCCACGATTTCTTTCAATTCTTCTTTCGCCTCTTTGCATCCGGCCACGTCCTTGAAAGTCACCCGATTATTCTTGTCGTTCGGGTCAGTAATGCGCGCCTTGGATTGCCCGAAAGTAAAGGCCTGCATGCCGGCGCCTTTTACTTGGCGCGACAAATACCAGAAAAAAATCAGAATAAAAACTATCGGCAAAAGGAATGGCAGGATATTTACGAGCCAGAACATAAACCCGCTCTCGTCTTTAATCAGAATTTCGGTCTTGGACAGAGCTTCGGGGGTCACCCCGTAATTGAAAAGCGTCTGCGAGAGGGCCGAATTCACTTCCTTCTTGGAAATTTTAACTTCATCGTTCTGGTAAGTTATCGTCAGCTTGTCGCCTTCCACTAAAATATTTTTCACTTCACCGGCCGAAACACTCTTGGCCAAGTCCGAAATCGCGACTTCTGGAATCACTTTTCCGTCGCCGGAGACCACCAAATAGAGCCCGGTGATGAGCATGAAGAAAAGTATCGCGCCGGCGACATTGCCCCCGAATCTTGCCGGTTTTGGAGCTTTTTTACCCTTCCCCTGCGGGTCTTTTTGGTTCAGAAAATCGAATTGCATTTAGAAAGATTAGCACAAAATATAGATAAAGAAAAGTTGTGTTAAGATAAAGCCATGGCCAGTTATGCCGAAAACCGCAAAGCACGATTCAATTATGAATTCTTGGAAAAATACGAAACAGGTATTGAGCTTTTGGGCACGGAAGTAAAGTCGGTGCGCCACGCACAGATGTCTTTGGAAGGGGCGTTCGTCATTGTGCGGGGAGGCGAAGCGTTCCTAATTAATGCGAACATCCCGCCTTTTCAGCCGAAAAATGCGCCACTGGATTACGATCCGCTCCGCAACCGGAAACTTTTGCTGACGAAAAAAGAAATCATAGAATTGACCGGCAGTGAGAAGAATAAAAGTTTGACAATCGTGCCGATTTCGGTGTATAATAAAGGAAGAAAAATAAAAGTAGAGGTCGCTTTAGCGAAAGGAAAGAAAAGAGTTGATAAACGTCAAACTATCAAGAAACGCGAAACCGATCGTGAGATAAGAAGAGAATACAAAGGACGTTGAAAACAAAATGGGGATGCAAGGCATAGACAGTCGGCCTTTTGTCATTGATGCATGCCGAGTATGAACGCAATCTCGCAAAACTTCGTTCAAATAGTTAATTGCAAAATTAGCTTCCAAAGTTAAAGCAATTGTTTCTCCGTATGCAAATATGGGAGACTTCGCTTTCGCTCACGTTTCCGCTTCGGCGTAAGCGTGTGTCTTATCCATAGACTTCCGATATATGGGCTAAGGCATAACATTATCGGGATAAGGGAATGTCCGCTCGAACATTTCACGAAAATCTAGAGCTCGATTAAAAAATATTTGGCTCGTTTCTTAATTTTTTAATCTAAAACAAAAAGCGCGCTATGCATGTAGATTTCTTAGCAAAAACCTTCTGCACGGGGATTCGATTTCCCCCATCTCCACAAAAGTAGTATAGTTCTCAATATGAAAAAATTTCTAATAATAGTCGTTGTTGTATTGGTTGGGTATCTTGCAGCTGATTTTTTTATGATAGGTCCGTTCGCGTATGATTATGAAATTTGTGAAAATGGTTATTATCGGACTTATCCTAGGGGCTGGTCTGATGGTCCTATTACATATTATGACTCAAGTAATAACATCGCTGGGATAAGTGATGGTTCTCTTCATGTTGAAACTCAGAGCGAGAAAGAGTTAGATAAAAAAACTGGGAAATGTACTAATATTAATTTTTTGAAGTTTTTCTTTATAAAAAAATTAGGCTTGTAAATAAAAATTGATTTCACTTTTCTTTTTTCTTTAAAAGATTAGTACAAGTAAGCATGACGAGAAACAAGGCCATAATCAAACCCAATAAACCAATTATTATAAAAGCCCCTTTGGGTTGCATGATCAGGTTAAATAAAAATCAAATAGATTATGGTAACTTAAAATCAAGAAAAGAATTGAAGGGGTTTAGAGAACAAACAAATAGGCATATAACTATCGTCGGGGGAAAACCGTCAATAAAAATTAAAGAAGCTCTGAATAAATTTTCCCTGGCGGAAAGAAAGAAGAAATTGGTTGAACTAAAAACCCTTTTAAAAAATTTGGAATGGCAATATATTCAGAAAGAAATTTATTTTATAAGTGAAAAATCGTATTTCGGAAACCCAAAAGTTTTAGAACATAGAAAGTCTTATATTCGATTAATCAAAATGCCCAATATTGATATTTTTTATCGCAGGTTGAATGCTTTATTAAAAACTCATATTCCGACTCAATTTCCGCACATTACTCTTTTTACCAAAGGGGAGCATCCTGACAGAACTTATTTTGGAATACCAATGAATTCAAAAACCGCCTTCAAAAAATTTCACCCTAAAAAAATCAAAAGTTAGACAACACAATCTACCTTTTTAGATTTTTATTGTGAGTAAGGATAGTTCTAATTAGTATTGCGATACCCCCTATTTTTATTCTTTAGGTAAATGGATGCGTATTTTGGGAAGTTCCGAAGAGATTTTCATAGTTTCGTTAATTATTTTTTCCTCCAATTCTCGATGTTCCCGTCCTGAAACCGTTTTCAATTTGTCTAAACTTTGATTTAAAGAAACCAGTTGGTCTTTTAACTCACCACTTACATCTTTCCTTACTATTGCATTTTCAATGAAACCCGGGATCTCGTCAATTTTCGGACGCCATCCTATCTTATAGCCTTCCTGGGCCTGCTCTAGTTTTGCTCCTCTTCTAATTTCTGAATCTCTCTTTGCGTGCTCTTTAAATCCTCCCTCCTCTGGCCTTTGTGGCATTTGTCCAATTGGCATAATATTTTTATATATTATTTAGTAATACCTCAATTCTACCCCCTACCCTAAATAAAGCAAGGCGTTTAAAAATGTTGACTTTCCGGCCCGAATACGCTAATATCTTGTAGTCAAAGGTTTTCCTAGACACTTTGTATATAAATTGCGAGAAAGAATAAACAACCAAATACGGGCGAAGGAGGTTCGGGTGCTGGACAGTGAAAACAAAAATCTCGGCATTTTAAGCATAAAAGACGCCTTGGAATTGGCGGAAGCGAAGGGTCTTGATTTGATTGAGATATCCCCGAATGGCAATCCGCCGATTGCCAAGCTGATGAATTTTGGCAAATACCAGTACGAGGCGAACAAAAAGTTGAAAAAGGCCAAAGCCGGAGCGAACCGGACGGAAACAAAATCCATCCAGATAAAAATAGGCACCGGCGACCACGATCTGGAATTGAAGGCCAAAACCGCCTCCAGGTGGATCAAGGAGGGGCACCGGATCAAAGTCGAGTTGTTCCTGGCCGGACGGGCGAAATATATGGACGAGAAATTTTTGCGGGAGCGTTTGGACAGGATATTGCATTTGATTACCGAAGATTATAAGATATCGGACGCGTACAAGAGAGGGCCCAAGGGGCTAACGACGACGATAGAAAAAAAATAAAATGGGAAAAGGAATGAAAACAAATAAATCATACAGCAAGCGATTGAAGCTGACCAAAAACGGGAAGATTCTTTCGCGCAAAGCGGGCTTCAATCATTTCAATGCCAAGCAGTCGCGCACTAAACAGTTGAACGGCCGAAAGGGCGTCAGTTTTGTCATAAAAAACAAACCCAAGAGCCATTTGATGCCTTTCAGCTAACTTTCAACTTTACAAACTTTATAACTTTCAACTAATAAAATGACCAGAGTAAAAAAAGGAGTACACGCGTTAAAAAGAAGGAGAAGTATTCTAAAACAAGCTAAGGGCTTCCGCCACGGCCGGAGTAAAAAAGAGCGCCAGGCCAAAGAGGCTCTGCTCCACGCTGGAAATTACGCTTTCGCGCACCGCAAAGACAAAAAATCGCATAATCGAAAGCTTTGGAACATAAAAATTAACGCCGGCGCGCGCGAGCTCGGCCTGTCTTATTCAAAACTGATCGGGGCGCTCAAAAAGAAAAGCATCATGCTGGACCGAAAGATATTGGCCGATTTTGCCGAACATCATCCGAACACTTTCGCCAAAATTCTGGAAGCGGTCAAATAAAACAAAAAATCCCCGGCCGGGGATTTTTTGTTTTATAAAACCTCAGCGGTCGTATCGGTTGTTATTTTATATTCAGGCACCTTGTTTTTCTTGACCAGAGCGATGACGTCCTCCACCAACTTCTTGGGGTCGGCATTGGTAACAATCTTGTCGTTAAAGCGGTGGCTTTTTTCTATGATTTCCTCGAGTTCATCGTCCATCTCCCACGTCCCCTCGAAAATGCCGATGGGTTTTTTGTCTTCAAAAGCGACGGTAAATTCATGGATGGTCCCTATCCGTCCGCAACCGCAAATGACCGCGTCCACCGACCGGGTCAGGAGCAAATCGCGCCCCGGATAGCCGAAGCCGGTGTACATGATCAGATCCATGTAGTCGATCGGGAGTTTATAAGTTTCCACGTGTTCCCGCTCGGAAGCGGCCGGAGATATGCCGATAGAAATTCCCCCCGCTTCCTTCGCTCCCATCGCGGCCCAAAAAGCGAACCCGGTGGTCGCTCCGGTCACTAAAACCGCCCCCTGGCGGGCGATTTCGCGCCCGAGCTCTTTGGCCTTATCGAGAGCGTCAATGCCGCAATGTCCGGTCTCGGCCGCCCCGGAAACGCAGATTTTTATTTGATTGTGTCCGTGTTTGGTCGGAAGATTTAGCGGTGAGTTCATCTTTTCATTGTACATTTTTAAAATCGATTAGCAAACGAACGTCACGCTGTCCCCTCTCTCCGGCGCCCGGGCATCGATTCCCAGATTGTCCCGGAGTTTCTGGACTAGAAACATCGAGGATTTCGGCTCGCCCATGACCACAAAAACTTTTTTAACCGTGTCCTGCATATCTTCCACAAAACCAAGCAAACCGTCCCCGTCTTTATGTCCCGAATATCCGGAAATTGTCGCGACATGCGCCCGAACGGGCACGTCTTCTCCTGTTATGTGAATTTTTTTCAGTCCTTCCCGGATCAGACGCCCCGGCGTTCCGACCGACTGATACCCGATTAGAAGTATCGTGTTGTTTGGGTCCGGCAGGTAATGCCTTTCGTGGTGCACGATGCGCCCGCCGGTCGACATCCCGCTCCCGGCAATGACTATCTTCGGATTGGGCACATTCCCGATCATTCTGGATTCCTCCGATTTAAGGGTGTTATGCAGGCCCGGAAAGTCGAACAAATACTTGCCGGGAGATATGGCTTTTTGCGCCGCTTCGTTGAAGTAATTTTTATGTTTCTTGAAAATATCGGTCAGGCGGATGGCGAGCGGCGAATCGAAAAAAATAGGCATGACTGGTATGCGGTCACCTTCCAGGAGCGTATCGAGTTCAAAAAGAAGCTCCTGCGACCGTTCCAGGGAAAAGGTCGGTATGATAAGCGTCCCCTTCCTCTTGTGGTTATCCTGGATAATCTCGGCCAGACGCTGGCGCCGATCGTCCTTTGATTCGTGATTTCGGTCTCCATAAACGGACTCCATCACAAGGTAATCGACATCGGTAACCCTCTCCGTATCCGGCAGAATCGGCGAAGGGCTATTGCCCAGATCTCCGGTAAAGAGAATCTTTTTGCCATTGTAAACAAACTCAACCATGGCTGAGCCCAAAATATGTCCGGCGTTCAGAAAACGGACTTTTACTTCGGGGGTTACGTCAATCGCTTCATGATAAGCGAATCCCCGCCACAGCGAAAAAGCCAGCCGCAGGTTCTCCTTGGTGTAAATCATGTCTAGCCCCAGATCCGTATGTTTGCTTAAAATGTCGGCAGTGTCTTCGAGCATCAAGACGGAAAGCTCTAAAGTGGGCTCGGTAGAATAAATCTTTCCGCGGAATCCTTCTTTTATTAATTTCGGGATCCGGCCGATGTGATCCACGTGCGCGTGGGTGATAAAAAGGATATCGACTTCCTTCGGGTCGTAAGGGAAAGGACCCCAGTCGATGTCGTCGGACAGTTTCTCTTCCTGGGTCAATCCGCAGTCAATCAGGATTTTCCGGCCGTTGATTTCTAAAAGAAAATTCGCGCCCGTGACCGAGCCCGTTCCCCCGCAAAAAGTTATTTTAACTTTTTTCTCCATCTTTTTATTCTACCTCATTTGAACCCGAGAGCATAATTTTCTTGGAAAAATACAAAACAGCCAAAGCGCCTCCGGCCAAATCAAAAAAAATATCCGAGGTGGAATCCAGCGCGTCGAAAGGGTTTTGGGCGATGGCGCTGTTGACTAAAATTTGAAAAATTTCCCACAAAATTCCGACGAGAAGGATGCCGAAAAGAATTTTGTAAACAAAAAACCTACTTCGGGCCGGTAAAAGCCATATCAGGACAAGGCCGGCCCAAAATCCGCCTAAAAAGTGCATCAGCATGTCGAAATACCAGATTGAAGAATACCAATGCAGTTTGTGCGCGGCAAAATCCGCGAAAAAAATCAAAATAATAACAAGCGCCAGAGTTTTAAAAAGTTTTTTTCTATCCATTCAGACTATTTTACCTTCAAAAAAGACCTGTGTCCAAGAAAAGACCCCGCCATGGCGGGGGTTCTTCTTAGGACTATTTCTGATGTATTACCATAGCTTATAGCTAGGTGGGTGCCAGACGCTTAGGGCCAAGGCCGTAATCGATCGAGGCTCCCATAAATTAGTGTTCTAGGTAATAATCGGAAATAACCCTGCCTAAAGTATACTATCCCCAATTTTGTTTGCAATATGGACGAAAGATTTTTTGTGTTTCCGAATTAGAATTGTTTATTTTCTACTTATAAAATCAAGTATTTCCTGAGCGACAGCTTCCGGTGTTTTATTTTCAGTATCGATTTTAGTATAATTAGGGTAGAAAAAAGGATTTGGGCTCGCAAAACTCAGAGAGTGCTCTAAAGCAAGAACTCTGTTGCGACCGGGTGCATATTTTTTATCTGTGTTACGCATAGGATCATCGGCGCGTTGCGCGCGAATAGAAAGCGGAGCGATTAATTCTATAAAAATTACTTCGCCGCCGGCCGATTCGTAGATATTTTTATAAAAAGCTATATTCGTCTTGCCTTTTTCCTTTGCAAAATTCCAGACGTAGGTAAAGATAATGTTCAAGCCGGCTTCGGCCGCTTCTCTAATCACATTTTCCCGAATAATACGACTTAATTTATCTTCAGAGGGGGTCCCCACCCCAAATAAATGCATAACACTATCCATAATCATGTGGTTGTGGAAAAGTTTGAAATCAGATTTCGATTCTAATATCTTACCCACAGTTGTTTTTCCAACTGCCGGAGGTCCGAAAATTATTAGGAGTTTTTTATTTTTATTTTCCACTTATAAAATTTATTCATCCACCCCGAAACGCTTGTAGTCGTGAGTTTTTCCTTCACCAAACCAATGTTTGATTTCGTGTTCCGCTTCTTCTGGAGTTTCCGAGCAATGCATAATATTCATGACCGCTCTTTTTTCTTTATTAGCCAGCGCGGGGCTGTCGATAGAGAAATCTCCGCGGATTGTTCCCATATCCGCTTTGTAGGGCAAAGTATCGCCGGCAATTTTTCTTACCACATCCACTGCATGGGTGCCTTGCACGACCATTTTTACCAAAGGAGCTGAAAGCATGTAATCCACCAGCCACTTTCTTATCTCTGGACCTGGTCATGCGAAGGCTGGAACATTTCAATCGCCACAATTTTTAAATCTCTCTGCTCTAGGCGCCTTATAACTTCGCCGATCAGCCCTTTCCTGACCCCATCCGGCTTGATCATCACGTATGTTTTCTCTTCTTTGGGATGTTTCATATATTTTCATTATAGCAGAATAAAAACAATTTTGCAAAAAACGCAAGTTAAATATATAATTTCAATCAAATGCAATATATTGTAGGAATAATAATCTTGGGAATCGCATGGATAATTTTTTATTATTTCCGGAAGGATTTGAGAAAAGATATGGTTTGGAGTGGGTTATATTATTTCGCCATTCTTTCTCTGGGATTTATTCTCTTGAAACTTATTCTGCCCGGCCTACCGCCGGAAAGGACCATCGTGCCGGGCTATTGGAATCCCGACACTTTATTTGATCTGGGGAGAAGAACTGGCGGTTACGCGATCGAAGACGCTGTGTATATGTTTTTCACCGGCGGCATAGCGGCAGCGGTATACGAAATTATTTTCAGGAAAAAATTAGGCCATGGGCACCTAAAACATCGGCCGCATTACGCCTTGATGGCAGGCATGGCCGCGGGTGGCATCGTCGGCCTTTTGAGAATCAACCTTATTTACGTGCTAATTGCCTTTGGATTCGTCACGGCCTTGGTTATCTGCCTTCAGCGCAGAGATCTGATCCAGCATTCATTTTACGGAGGTATTTCTTATCTGATTACCTACTCCGTATTGGCTTTCCTGTTTTTAAGTATTTATCCGGATTTTATTTCCATCTACTATCGGGTAGAAAATCTAAGCGGCTTTATACTGCATTCGGTTCCGATTGAAGAATTCCTGTTCGCATTGAGTTTCGGGATGAGCTGGTCACCGATATACGAATACGTCAAGGGCGTTAGAGATGCGAATATTTAGTAAAACAAAAAAAAATACAAAAATAGATTTTGATTACAGCTTTACTCCAAACGTCTCAAGAACTTTTAACAATGGGCCAACCGGAAGCCCAACTATGCCTTCATAATCTCCTGTAAATCTTTCAACAAAAGTTTCTCTGACTTTTTGGATATCATACGCCCCCGCTCGGGTTAAAGGTTCTCCAGTTTCTATATATTCATTAATCTCTTCATCGGACAAATTTTTAAACTTCACCTTCGCCTCTATAAAATCGGAAGCTATCTTTCCGTTTTTTGTGTCAATAACTGTGAAACCCGTAAAAATAGAATGCTCATTTCCACTCAACATTTTAAGCATTTCTTTCGCTCGTAGAGAAATATGGGGCTTCCCTAAAACTTGCCCGTCAAAATACACAAGTGTATCTCCCCCTATTACTATGGCGTCATCATAATTCCTCGCAACGCTTTCTGCTTTTTTTCTTGAAATAAATTTCACCAATTCGCCCGGAGGCAAGGGTAAGGTTATATCCTCGTCATAATTACTGGCAATAATCTCAAACTTAAGACCGGTTTGGGCTAATAATTTTTGTCTTCTAGGGGAGGTCGAAGCAAGAATGATTTTTCGCATAGAATTTTTACTCCATCGTTTTGTACCTGCTCATGATTTCATTTTCCACTTCGGCGCGGTCGCGGCCGTATTTGGTGTAGGAAAGTTCCTTCAAACTATCCACGATCTCGGAATTGCCTTTCTCGGGGGCTAGAGTTTTTATATTGAAAGGTTTAGTCGGTTGGCCGTTAACGAGCATGCTCATATAAGCATTGTAATTATCGAGCTTAGTGATATCTTGCGCGGTAAAAATCGGTTTGAACTTCGGCTCCAAAAATGTCGCGTCTTCGGTGCCCACGCGGAAAACGGCCATCGAGCCGACGTTGCCAAAAACCGCATTTTTTATATTTTCTTCAAGCTGGGTGATATATTGATGCGCAATGTTGAGTGACAGCCTGTATTTTCTCGCTTCAGACAGAATAGAAGCAATAGAATCAGTGGTAACATTTTGAAATTCGTCTATGTATAGATAAAAATCATTCATCGGCTTGCCGAACATATCCACCCGCGAGAGCGCGGCCATCTGAATTTTGCCGACTAGCACAAGACCGATCAAATTCGCATTGATGTCGCCCAAACGCCCTTTGGAAAGATTCACCAAAAGAATTTTCTTCTCATCCATTATTTTTCTGAAGTTGAAAACGGAATTTTGCTGGAGCACAACCGGGCGCATAATGTCGTTTGAAATGAAATTGTCGAATTTGGACGAGATGTAAGGTACGAAGTTCGCCAGCGACTGGTCCCCGGTCGTCTGCTCGGCCGAAACCCAGAATTGCTTGATGATCGGGTTCTTGCATCGCGAGAGCTTCATCTCGCGGAATTCCTTATCCGCTAAAACGCGGGTAATTTCAAGCAAAGTCGAGCCGGAAGCCGGGTCTTCCATCACCAAGAAAGCGCTATTTCGGAAATATTGCTCAAACATCGCCCCGCCCCCGATTTTCATATCAAAAAGCTTGTTGAAAATACCCATCAGTTCGTTGACTACGAAAGTTTTCTGTTCGGGATATTTCGGATCGTACTCGAGCATATTGAGCCCCATCGGGCGCGCCGTGTAAGCTGGATCGAAATAAATCACGTCGTCAATGCGCTCCTTCGGAATGCGCGAGAGAATCGTTTGGATGTCCGTACCGTGCGGATCGATATAGCAGCATCCGTCCCCGTTTCGGATATCCTGCGCTATCATATTGAGCATAATGTTTGTCTTGCCGGTACCCGTCTGGCCGATAACATAAAAGTGCCTCATGCGGTCCTCGCGTCCCAAGTGAATTTCCGTGTCTCTGCCCCTATAACTGTTTACCCCCAGAACTATCCCCTCCGCGCCCATCTCAATCGGCGCGGGCGCGATGCCGGCTTTGGCTTCTTTGAGCTGCGGCTGGCTCCCGATACCGATCGGAAAATGAAACACGGAAGCGAGCTCTTTCAGGTTCAAAGGTAGCGTCCTGTCCGAAGAAAAAGTACGGTAAGAAAAATCGCGGAAGAATTTTTTCAAATCATTGCCGGAAATCTGCTCAAAAACGAAAGAGTTGCTGGCCGCCTCGGAAAACTGGTTGAAGGAAGATTCTATTTCCCGCAAAATCGCCTCTGCCCGCTCTTTACTTTCCCCCGAAGCAATTACGCGGATATTGGCTTTCAAAATAGTGCTTTTTATCTTATTGCCAATTTTTTCCACGGCGCCTTCATCTACCGCCCGCCGGCCTTTCATATATTTTTCCGGATTTTTCCCCTCCGGCTCCTTTTCCTTCTGGCCGAAAATAAGCTCTTTCCCCACCTTCAAAAATGCCTTATTGAATTTGTAAAAGTTGTCCGCCGCGTGCTTGACGGACATACCGTCCTTCACGTCGTCTAAAATAATATGGAACTCGTTTATAAATTTTTCTCCCGCCGGGACAATGACAAACTGAATGGCCGCCCCCTCGCCGGATTTCTGTAATTTAGAGAAAACATTCAGGATCGGGTTCATTGGGTCGTGCTCGATGTTATCGTAGGTTTTGATCGGCATCACTCCGCGCTCGGTGAAGGCGGCGAAGGCGCCGACCGAACTTCCTTTCTCATTGAAAACATTGTAATCATCCGGCACTTCGCGGATTTTGGCGTTGTGATAAAAAGCCAGGACCTGCTTTTCAAAAAGAGAAATATGCTTGTTCGGAATCGCGGCGTAAATGACGACTTCATCGCTCTGGTTGCCGAGCGCCACTTCTAGTGTGAAATAATTTTCTTTTTCGTTGTATTTGCCCTCTCCGATGGATTGCATGCCGGCATAAAACTGCTCCATTGCGCCGATGAATTCCTTGAAACTTTTTGATTTGTCCGCTTCATCTTCCGGCGGGGGGAGAGTAATTTCAAAAAGAGTCATATTGAGCGCTTTATAAAGCGGCGAACCCTCTTTGTAATCCAGTCCAGCTTTGCCGGTCTTCAGATACTGAATGAGAATCCGGTGAAAATCGTCGTCAATATGGGGACTCTGCATCGCTTCCGCCACCGAAAGCGCGTTCTTGATTCCTTTGGTAATGACAATACCCAAAAGTTCTTCCATCACGCTGTCGTGGGATTCGGGCTTAAGAGCGAGCACTATGTTCTCCGCTTCTCTGCCGCTGATGATATTGCTCTTATGCACAACTTCTTTCGCTGGAATTTTTTTATACTCACTCAATACATGACCAGCCGCCTGCTCATGGGTATTTTCCACTTGTCCGGAACTTTTTAGTTCTTCCTCGCGCGCCTTCACATGCGCGCGCAGATAATCAAGCTCCTCCTCCGGAGTCTTGAATTTGGGCATTTCTTTAAAGAAAGTCGGATTCATTTGAAATTATTATAACACAATAGTGAAAGAGTGTTGATTTTGGGGACTTGCGGAGGCCGACGGGCCGAGCAGGAACAAAAATTCAGCAGGATTTTATGTGTGCCCCAAAATTAATACTCTTTTGCTAAATCTTTGTAAGCACTTCTGGTTCCCCTTCGGTAATCAAAATCGTGTGCTCAAAATGCGCGCTATGCTTGCCGTCCGCCGTGCGGAAAGTGTAGCCATCGTCGTCAATCGTCACATTTTTGGTGCCGAGATTAATCATCGGCTCAAGAGCTATGACCATCCCGGGCACAAGCTTCGCGCCTTTCCCTTTTTTCCCGAAATTCGGAATATGGGGGTCTTCATGGACTGCCCGCCCGACTCCGTGCCCGGCCAAAACCTCCACAATGCCATACTTGTGCGGGCGGATAAAACTCTCTATCACATGACCTATGTCGCCCACCGTGTTGCCCGCCATCGCGGCGTCAATCCCGACTTGCAATGCCTGCTCGGTAATTTGTATAAGTTTTAAATTCGAAGTGTTTGTATTGCCCACCGGGACAGTTATAGCCATATCGGTAAAAAGATTTTTGTGCCGGAGCCCCAAATCCAGAGAAACAATATCGCCTTCTTTTAAAATTCTTCTTTTACTCGGGATACCATGCACAACTTCGTCATTCACGGAGATACACAAAGAAGCCGGGTAGGGCTTGTTGGCACCTTCCGGCCGATAATTTAAAAAAGCAGGGATGTCTCCCATCTCGCGAATTAATTTTTCGGCATAAGTATCCAGTTCTTTTGTGGAAACACCGGGCGCGACTTTCTCCTTCAATTTGTAAAGCACCTCCGCCAACCGCCTGCCCCCCTTGCGCAGTATTTCTATTTCCTTTTTTGTTTTAATAATGATTGACATAAATTTTTAGTATACTTCAGCTTGATAACACCTTTCACAATACACAATCTCCTTCTTCTCCGGGGTATAAGAAGTCTCAAATTCTATATCGCATTTGCTTTGGTGAGTATGAGTGGTTTTATCGCACATACAAATCCTATGCCAAAGTTTTAAAGGATTTCTCTGTTTTAATCTCTGGTAATGCCTGCAATTAGGACAAAGATGGGGTAAAGGTAAATTCATCCTTTTGTAGAATTGAAGCTCGGATTCGATAATTTTGAAGGCTTCAGTGCATTGTTCGTTGCAGTCCTTATGTTCACATTCTATGACTTTACCAATAATATCATCTTTAACATCTTTGATATCGTCAGGAATATCTTCTGTTTTAAGGTCTATCGTATAGTTCCTTTCTTCTTTGTCTTTCCACTTGTAGCCTTGTTTCAGAGCTTCTTCTTTAGTTAAAGGAAAGTATTCTTGAGCGATGGTTTCGTTGTAGCAAAATGGACTTAATTCTGGTGGAAAGAATTCTCCATACCTATACACTCTTCCTTTACTATCTATGTAGGGCATATTGTTCATGTGCTCTATGATCTTGGGGACTAGTTCTTCGTACTCCTCTTTGGTGTATTGTTTGTTTAGGATGCAGTAGGATTTGTTGCGGAGACCGATGCAGGCGAAAAGGTCGTGGGAAGAAATGCAATTATACGAATAGTAAATTCTACTGCTTCCTTTTATAAAAAAACTAAAGCAATAATCGGAATTTTCATTAGATTCAAAACCTACTGCAATAGTTTCATATATCCTTTCAGCCGCGGGCATGCCGTAATTATCATAAGAATCTTTTACTCCTACAACAACATAGTTTGTATATTTGGAATTTTCTGATCCAGTACCGCTTATATCAAAACACTGCTGACAGTTTCTTGCATTAAAAATCTGATCTCCCGTAGAACCCCCAGAATTTATCAAATGGGCATATTTATGTATAGCCTTTGCATATAAATTGAAAAATTTTAATTTCAAATTCTGCAAATTTTGAAAGTTGCCTAAATTGAGCTCTTCAACCTTTTTTAAATATTCTTCTCGCGAATATTGCTCATTCCAAATGCAATAATTTTTGTTTCTCAAATTAGTGCAACCAAAACAATTCTGGCAATTTCGGCAATCATATAAAAACATTGAATCACTACAATTTTCGCATTGTTTACTAAAACATAGACGAAAAGATTTTTCACACTGAACATTTTCGTAACAGAGCTCTAAATTAATTCCAATATAAATATCCATGGAATCTTTAGAAAAACTGATACGATTAGAAAACAATATATTTTCATTATCCCTCCCCGCGATAAAAAGGTAGCAATTCCTGCTGTTCCCGGCATAGTTGCAATACTCGGAGTTAACGGCATTTGTGTTGAACAAGCTCATAACTGGAACTGATTCCGCGAGCTGTTGAAATTGGTAAAAAAACGACTTGTTTGGATTAAATTTTAAAGCAAAAGTCGACGAATCCCATTTATCCCCCCACCAGCAATCCTGGCAATAAACCTTTAAAAGGCTTGAATCCGGATAAATTGATATAATATTCTTATTACACAGATCACATTTGCGCTTATAAAAAGCCCTTTCGTTTCTCCAAGCTAGTTTTCTGATTAATCTGCACTCTGGGCACCAGGTCGGCGGAGGGGCTTTTATTTTCTCGTAAAAATTAAAATCTTCGGTTTCTATCGTGAAATCTTTTTTACAATTTTGGCAAACTTGCACTGAGTTTTGCGAATGTGTTTTAGTTTCATTGTTCATATTCAAAAAACTACCGCTCCTATTTTAATATCCCAGAGCTTTGATAATATCCTTATGCACGTTTTCCACGCTCTGCTCGCCGTTAATAGTATAAATTGTGTAGCCAGTTTTCCCTTTGAAATAATTCATGGCGGGTACTACTTTATTCATGTATTCGTCAAATCTTTTTTTTATTCCTTCGGGTGTGTCATCATGCCTACCCCGCAGCAGATTCCTTTTCATTGCCTCTTCTTTACTTACTTCAATATAAATAATTTTTATATCAGTTCTTTTATAAAACTTCAACATTTTCTCAAAACTTTCCGACTGAGTTACCTCGCGGGGATACCCATCAGCTATTAAATTACTTTCTGCCGTTAAAGAAGAAATAAGAATATTGGCAACAATTGCGTCGGTCAAAAAACCAGGCTGGAGTTCGCCCCGGGAAACAGATTCTTTTATCAAAGATCCAGTATAATTACCAGATTCTATAATTCTCCTATATTCATTGCCGGGATAAGCATAGACACACTCTTTGCCGCCTCTTTCTTTTAAAAAATCCATAAGAAGCTTTACCTGCGTCCCCTTGCCGGAACCCACTTGCCCAAAAAATATGAAAGTTTGCGGTTGCATATAACTAACAATACAAAATCCGGCTTGAATAATCAAGGATTATATAATAGAATGCTTTTATCATGAAAAAACTGGGATTTAATATAATACTTCTGGGAATGATAGCTTCCGGAAAAGATACACAGGCAAATATTTTAAAAAAGAAATATGCACTGAAATTTATTGAAACGGGAGTATATTCGCGGAAACTTTTGAAAGAAAAAAGTAAAAACGGAGATTGGGCCAGGCGAACAACCGGCAAAGGCCTGCCTTTACCAACAGTTCTGTTGCAAAAATTTTTAATAAAAGAGATAAATAATAAACCAAAAAATAAAGACTTGCTTTTTCTAGGAGGACGGCTTAAACCTGAGGCTCAACTCATAAAAAAACTTCTCACAGCACGCAAGGAAAATTTTTTAGTTTTTTATATTACTCTTCCCGATAAAGAAGTGTATAAACGTTCTTTAGAAAGAAGTAAGGGAAATATGAAAGCAATATTTAAGGTGCTTGATACAAAAAAACTTATTACTGCCCGTATAAAATGGCATAAAGATCAGGTTGGAAAAACCGTGAAATACTATAAAAGTTTAGGTAAACTAAAAATAATTAACGGCAACCAGCCAATTCCAAAAATCACAAAAGATATTTTAAAAGCTATCGAGGAATATAAAAAGGAGAAAAATTAGTACTCCCGCATGGAGACCTGTGCGTCGACTTTCTTGATGAGATCAAGCACGACGGAAACGACGATGAGAATGGAGGTACCGCCCAGGGCCAAACTGGCGATGCCGGTCAGTTGCTGCATAATGAGCGGTAAAATGGCGATGAAGCCTAAAAATACGGCGCCCAAAAGCGTGATGCGGGAGAGCACTTTGGAAATATAATCCGAAGTTGACGCGCCCGGCCGGATGCCCGGAATAAAGGCCCCGTTTTTCTGCAGGTTGGTAGAAAGAGCTTCCGGATCGAAAGTAACCGCCGTGTAAAAGTAAGTGAAAAGAAACACCAAAATAAAATAAAATATCGCGTAAAGCAAAGAGGTTTGGGTAAAGGAAACAAGTACTTGGGAAATTTTGGCCAAGATCGGACTGCTAAAACGCGCCAAAAAAGTGCCAATCATCTGCGGAAAAAGAAGGATTGAGAGAGCGAAGATAATCGGGATGACTCCGGCTTGATTGACTCGAAGAGGCAAATACGTGGAGCCGCCTCCGTACATTTTCATCCCCCGCACGCGCTTGGCGTAAGTCACCGGAATCGGACGCTCCGCCTCGGAGACGAGAACAATGCCCGCGATAATCAGCACCCCGGCCACAGCAAAAATGAGGAAAAGCGGGATTTGGGAAACATCAAAAGTGAAAATAAGCTGGCTGACGGTTGACGGAAGCTGGGAAACGATACCGGCGAAGATGATGAGCGAAACCCCGTTGCCTATGCCGAATTCGGAAACCAGCTCGCCGATCCACATTATCAGCACCGAACCGGCAACAATAATAAATAAATTAATGATGCGGTCAAAGGTCGTCAAATCAAATAAAATATTCTGCTGTTCGAGAATATAAAGCAAGCTGAATCCCTGGATGGCCGCCAAGGGTACGGTTAGCAGCCTCGAATATTGAGCAAATTTTTTTCGGCCGGCTTCTCCCTCTTCGTGGTAAATCCTTTTCAGAGAAGGAACCATGATAGTGAGAAGCTGCATGATAATCGAGCCGGTGATGTACGGACCGACACCCAACATGATGATGGAGAGGTTGGAAAGCCCGCCACCGGCAAAGATGTTCAGAATGCCGAAGAACTGGTTGTTGGATAAAAATCGGTCCAGCGCCACTGCATCGATGCCCGGAATGGGAATGGCGGCAAGTAATCTAAACACAATCAGCGCGAAGAATACGAATAAAACCCTCTTACGCAAGGTCGTGTCCGTCCAAATCAATTTCAGTTTATTCCAAAAATTTTGCATACAGGTTTATTTTAATTGATTCTGATTTTCTTCCCCTTGATGCCCAAACGCTTGCGGATTTCAGAAAATTTTTCTTCTTTTGAAGCAAGTTTGTCTTTACTCAACAGAAAAACTTTTTCAATGGATTTAAATTGATAACCGCGGTTCTTCGGCAGTTTCTTAATGATATCACGAAGCTCCGGCCGGCGCTTGTTCCCGGCGCGAGCCGTCTGTCCTTTGCCTCCGCGACCGGAGGTTTTGGCGTGCTTACCGCCCCGGCCTACTAACCGATCTCCTTTATTTTTGTGTTGTCTTTTTAAATTATGTATTTGCATGGTTAAATAAATTAACTTTCAAGTTCTTCTTTTATTTTCCCGACGCTTTTGGTCGGGACCCCGACCACTTCGGGCGTCGGGACTTTATTGGCAACCACAATATTTTCCGGAAGCGGTTTGGCGTATTTGGAAGAAATCTGGGAAAGCGCCAGCATGACCGCTTTAGCATTGTTCAATTTGTTCTTGCTATTGGATAAAATCTTACCGGTAATATCCTTCATCCCGGAAAGTTTCACTATGTCACGGACGACCGAGCCGGCTACCAGTCCGCGGCCTTTGTTGGGCATCAAGATGACGCAGGAACTGGAATATTTAGCGGGAAGCTCGTGGGGAATGGACATTGTTTTGGTGAGATGGAGCCGGACCATATTTTTTCTCGCGTTTCGTAAGGCCTTATTAATGGCTAAGGCGGTATCTCCAGCTTTTCCCAAGCCCAAACCGACGCATCCCTTCTTGTCTCCTGCCACTAAAGCAACGCTGAAAGAAAATCGGCGGCCGCCGGCGACGACACGGGTGACGCGGCGGATATCCAGGATTTTCTGATCGAATTCCGGCTTAACTTTTCCGAAAGACGACCCCCGGCGGCCGCTATTCTTTTTCTCTCTTGTGTTTTCTTTTGTTTTTTCCATTCTTTTAAAATTAAAATTTTAATCCGCTCGCCCGGGCTTCATCCGCCACTAATTTTATCCGCCCGGTATATTTAAATCCGTTGCGGTCGAAAACTACTTTCTTTATCTTCTCTTTCCCGCAGGCCTCTCCAATCGCTCGTCCGACTTCTTTCGCCCGTTCGATCTTGGTCCCTTTCGTCATTTTGACATCGCTGGCCTGAGCCAGGGTTTTCCCGGTCATATCATTGATAACCTGCACGTAAATGAATTTGTTGGAGCGGAAAACAGTCAGTCTTGGGCGTGCCTCCGTACCCCGGATTTTCGCCCTTATTTTTTTCTTCAACCTTATTCTTTTGTCTTGTTTGTTTGCCATTGGACTTATTTTATCATTGGAAATTTGTTATTTTGTCATTTCCTTATACAGTTTTCTTCCCCTGTTTGCGCCTAATAACCTCGTTTTCATAGCGCATCCCTTTGCCTTTGTACGGCTCCGGCTTTTTGAGAGCGCGAATGGCTGCGGTAAAATTCCCGACTAATTCCTTTTCTATTCCTTCCACGGTAATGACATTCTTTTCCGCTTTGAGTGCGATGCCTTCCGGGATTTTTACCACCACTGGATGGGAGAAACCGAGAGCTAGGTGCAGTTCTTTTCCTTTTACCTCGGACTTGAATCCTACTCCTTCCAAAATCAATTTTTTTTGATAAGGCGTCTGCACCCCCTTGATCATATTTTTGATATGCGAAGCGTAAGTACCCCAGAGAGATTGGGAAAATTTGTCATTCCTTTTTGTGTCTAAAGAAACGATATTGTCCTGAACGCTGATTATTATGTCATCCCTGAAAGTTCTGCTCTGGGTTCCTTTCGGGCCGGTCACAGTAAAAGTATTGCCATTGTTTGTGACTTTTACGCCGGCCGGTATTGATATTTTTTGTTTGCCTATTCTTGACATAAAATAAATTACCAAATTCTAAATAAGGCCTCGCCCCCGACTTGCTCCTTTCTGGCTTCCTTGCCGGAGAGAATCCCTTTGGGCGTCGAGAGGACTAGTAATCCGGATCCATTGCGGACGGAATGGATGTCTTTCATTCCAAAATAAACCCGGCGGGATTGTTTGGAAATTCTTTCCACTTCCATAATTTTGGGTTTTTTATCCGCGTAAACAAGCGTGGCTTCCAGTATCGGCTGGCCCTTTTTTACTTTTTTGGAAATATTTTTTATGTACCCCGCTTTGACCAAACATTCGCCGATAGCATTCTTCATTTTGGAATAAGGAAAAGAAACGGACTCAAGTCCCGCTAAGCTTCCGTTCTTCATTATTATTATCATGTTTGAAATTGAGTCCATAATTTTTTCTACCAGCTGGATTTGCGAACTCCCGGCAGCATCCCTTCGTTCGCCAATTCGCGGAAACAGATGCGGCAAACGCCGAAATCCCTCATGAAAGCATTCCCGCGCCCGCAGCGAAAACATCGGTTCTTGGCCCGAGTGGAAAATTTCGGTTTCTTTAAAGCTCTTGCCTTAACTGATGTTTTTGCCATAAAAATAAAGGCCTATTTTACAGATGATATCTTGTGTTTTTTCTTAAAGTCTTGTTAAAAACCTTAAGGAGAAGCACAGATCAACCTATTCCCTAGGCTGTCTTGATATTAGCAGATTAAATATCAAAAGTCAAAATTTTGCTATTTTCAAGATTAATCCGCGGCATCATACATTTGTGTAGTATAACTTCCACACCAAAGTATGTCGGTAAAATAATATTTGTAGTTTTTGAGACCGCACCGATATGGGCTGTTTGTATCCTCAAGCCGGGCTACTAAATCATATTGTATTTTTTTTGCCGGATTTTGCGCACCACCATTTCGCCCAACATTCCCATATGCATAAGAATAACAGGTGCTAGCGGTGGTCCAAGGCGCACAAGCGCTATTAATTGGATCTTTCGGTAAAGTCTTTATATAAGGTGCAAGATCGGTGGCCAAAGAATCCCATGTTGTATCTTTGCTATATCGGTACCCATTACAATCCCAGCCCCCACTACAGGTAGCTTGAGGATAATATCCATTCGTATTAAAAAAAAGTTCCAGGGCTATTTTTATTTGTCTTAAATCCTCAATACGTCTCGTATCCCGCGCTTTCATCCGCGCATTATTAACGCTGGTCATTACAATACTGGAAAGTAAACTAATGATTGATACTACAACCAAAAGCTCAATAAGAGTAAATCCTTCTTTCTTCATGAAAAAAATATAAATAGAGAAATAATAAAAACCAATATAGCAAATCCCAGAAGAACATATTCGGCTTCCCTTTGTTCCTTTATCGCTCCGCCGGACCACTTTATGACCAATTTCACCATTTTGGGCATATTAGAGAATTCCCTAGCTGCAACAATTTTTGTAGCCTGCTCCTGGCTAGTTTTCTCTTCAAATTCTTTCAGTGCTTCATTGATATCTATACTCCCTTCTATTTTTACCTCTTCGTTTTCCATACGTAAATTATATACCAAACCCAAATTTTGGCAAAAAATCTATTCGAAGTAAAAAGAAAAACGGTTTAAACCTTATTTCTTGAAGGGAATTCCAAGAAGCTCGAAAAAGGTGGTGCCTTCTTTTTTATTTTTGGCGGTGGAAACAAGAGTAATGGACAGGCCGAAAATATCGCGGATGTCTTCGTCGGCCGTTTCGGGAAAAATCGTATGTTCCTTGACGCCAATGGTCAAATTGCCGACATTATCGACGGCATTCCGGTTAATGCCCCGGAAATCCTTGGTGCGGGGAAGAGCGACATTTATCAATTTTTCCAGAAAAGCGAACATCCTTTTCCCGCGCAAAGTCACCACAATGCCGATCGGATCGCCTTGGCGAACTTTAAAGGACGAAACGGACTGCTTGGCGCCGCGCAAAGCTCCCTTCTGGCCGGTAATTTTTGCCAAACGTTCGGCTATGGCGTCATTCTTGTTCTTGTCTTTTTTCATCGGCGTGCCGGTACCGGTGTTGACCACAATTTTTTTGATTTTGGGCGCAGCCATGGCGTTTTTGTAATGAAAAACATCCTTCATTTTTTCGAACGCCTGCGCCTCTTTTTCTTTTACGGTTAAATGTTTCATAAATTTGTTTAAATTTCCTGATTGCTTTTTCTCCCGATCCTCACCCACTTCTCGCCGACTTTCTTTTTTCCCAAACGCGTCGCCTTGCCCTCCTTCGGATCAAGCATCATTACGTTGGAAGAGTGCAGGGGCATTTCAATGCTTTTTATCGTTCCTTTTTCGCCAGATTTCCGCGGACGCTGGTGTCTTTTTATCATATTAAGTCCTTCCACAATTACCTTGTTTTCCTTCGGAAAAACATGGACAATCTTACCTTTTTTGCCTTTGTCTTTGCCTGTTATTACTATTACACTGTCTCCTTTTTTTATCTTCATGTTTTCCTTTGTAACTTTATAACTTTCTACTTTATAAACTTAAATGACTTCCTGCGCCAAAGAAATTATTTTTTGGAACCCTTTTTCGGCCAGCTCCCTTGGAATGGGCCCGAAAATCCGGCCGGCTTTCGGATCTTGTTTTCCTTTTTCTAAAATAACCACGGCGTTGTCATCAAAACGGATGTAAGACCCATCCTTGCGCCGATAAGCACTCCGCGTGCGCACGACGACCGCCTGATGCACGTCCTTCTTTTTAACCATTTTTCGAGGAGAGGCAACTTTAACCGAAATAATAACCACTTCTCCTAAAGTTGCGTATCTTTTTTTTGAAGACCCTAAAATTTTGAACACTTTTCCCACCGTGCCCCCGGCGTTGTCCGTTATTTTTACCAAGGTTTCGTTCTGAATCATAAAATTATTCTTGTCCCGCCTTGGCGTGGATTACTTTAAATTTCTTATCTTTGGAAATCGGCCGGGTCTCGACTATTTCCACCTGGTCGCCTACTTTGTATTCATTGTTCTCGTCATGCGCTTTATACTTCTTACTGACTTTATAAAACTTTCCGTAAAGCGGATGTTTGACGAAACGTGAAACAGAAACAACGACGGTTTTACTCATCTTATCGCTAACCACTATCCCTTTTAAAACTTTTGCTTTCTTCTCTTTTTTCATGATTTTTTATTTATTTCTGTCAAAACCCGGGCGATTTGTCTTTTTAAATTTCCCAATTCTTTTACGTTCTTGGATCTGGCCCCTTCAGATTTAAACCTGATGGCCCGGACTTCTTCCCTTAAAAGAACCAGCTTCTTTTCCAGTTCGTCCTGCCCCATTCCCTTGAAATTTTCTTTTGTGTTTTTTTTTGTTGCCATTTTTTTATAAAAGTCTAGAGCCTTTTATTATTGCTTATGCGCCCGGGAAACAATCCTAGTTTTAAGCGGAAGCTTGGTTCCGGCCTTGCGCAACGCTTCGCGGGCGACCGATTCTTCCGCCCCGTCAACTTCAAAAATAATGCGTCCCGGAAAAACATCGAAGCAATAGCCCTGCGGGTCCCCTTTTCCTTTCCCCATACCCACTTCGGCGGCCTTTGCCGTATAAGGACGATCCGGAAAAATACGAACCCAATATTTACCACTTTTGGTCAGGGTGCGGGAAATTACTTTGCGGGCCGATTCAATCTGCGTTGATTTTACACGCGCCTGGGTTCCGGATTTCAGGCCGTAGGAACCGAACGTAAGCTTGGTGCCACGCGTATCCGGAGACTGGGTCTTCGGATTGGAACGTTTGCTTTGCCATTTTCTAAATTTTACTTTTTTGGGAATCAACATAATGTTTTATAGTGAGTTTGTCCAACTATTAATCGGTTTTCAATTTATTTTCTCTTCCACTTGCCGGCGCTGTGCTGTATGCACTCTTGGTGGCTTTTTTATCGGCAAAAATCTTTCCGCGATAAATCCAAATCTTGACGCCGACAGTACCGTAGGAAAGCGTCGCGCGCTCGCGCTTGAAATCTATGTCCGCGCGGAAAGTCTGAAGCGGGATACTTCCGCGCTTGAGTTCTTCCGTGCGGGCAATTTCGGCCCCACCCAGACGACCCGAGAGAACTATCCTCGCTCCTTCTACTCCGTGGGCCGCCATGACTTTTTCCATGATCTGTTTGATGACCCGGCGATAAGGCATTCTTTTTTCCAGCGCCTCGGCGATCATATATGCCACGATCGAGGCGTCGGCTTCGGGGTTGGCAACTTCCATGATTTCCAGCTTGAAATCCTCCGGTCGGGGAAGTTTTAAATTATCCATTTTCTTCAAAATATCATCTTTGAGCTTTGCCGCTCCTTCACCGTTGCGGCCGATGATAAGACCCGGGCGGGAAGTTTTAATTATAAAACGGGTGGCTTTTCTGCTCCTTTCGATTTCAATGCTTGAAATATACATTCCGCGCAATTTCTTTTCTAAATACTGGCGGATCAGAACATCGCCTTTCAAATAAGCGACATATTTTTTAGGATCGGCAAACCAGCGGGATTTCCAGTCCCGGAGGATTATCAATCTATGCGCATATGGGTGAACGATTTTTGACATATTATTTCGCTTTTTTAACTTTGGCTTTTTTTGTTTTCTTTATCGGTGATACCTTCTCCCCTAAAAGAAGATAAAGGTGGCTGGTACGCTTGTTAATCCGGTGACCCGAGCCCATCGCCGCCGGCATCATTCTTTTCATTACGATACCCTTATCCACTCGCAATTCTTTTATAAACAAATTCTCAGCTTCCGCACCTGTCTGTTTCGCGTTGGCCACCGCTGATTGCAAAAGCTTTTTGATTGGGAATCCAGCGCGCTTCGCCAAAAAATCAAGTTCGGTAATCGCCTCCGCCACGCCTTTCCCTTTAATCAGTCCGACAACCAGACGAACTTTTCTCGGCGACTGTCTGTAATTTTTTAAAAAAGCTTTCATAATGATCAATTATTTCTTTTCACCCCCTTTGGCATCGGCGGCCGCGGCAGTCGCGGACTTGGCCTGCGCGATTTCGGCTTCTTTCTTTTTCATTTCAAGCTCTTTCTGCATTTTTCCTCCGTGCTTGATGAATTTTTTGGTCGGAGAAAATTCCCCTAGTCTGTGCCCAACCATGTCTTCGGTCACCAAAACCTCCACATGGACTTTCCCATTATAAACACCAAAAGTGAAACCGAGCATTTCCGGAGATATGACGCAGGCCCGCTTCCAGGTTTTGATTACCGGCGTCTCTAGCGGGTTTTTGCCGGCAATCTTTTTTAAGAGCCTTTCGTCGACATTAAGTCCTTTTTTGATTGATCTAGTCATAATACAGGCAAATAAAAAGCTCCTAACGAGCTTGGTTTCATAATAGCAAATCCGAAAAAAATGTCAATTTTGGGTAGAAATTATGACGGGGTCCTCGCGATTGCTCGCGGGACCCCGTGTATGATCTACTCCTCGTCGTACTCCTCGTCCTCGCCATCCTCTGGCGGGACGACTTCCTCTTCCTTTCCAGCCCGCCTGGCAGAGCGCCGATCCCGTCGGCGAGAAGCGGAGCTGTCCTGACTGCGGGATTGCCTACTCATCGCCGGGGAGCTCCCACCCCCGACCACGAGCGCGACCACCTCTCTTGGCTGGTGGCTTCTCGGATTCCTCGCGGGACCCCGACGAACTTCCTCGACGGAAGTTGTCGCGGAGACCCCGAGGGTTCCCGTCGGCTCGTGCAGCTACTTGGTTTTGCAGCCAGATCAGCCTCGTGCGTGGTTTCGGCATCTCTTACATCCTCCCGAAATCATTATAACACTTACCCAAAAATAAAGCAACAAAAAATATCGAGTAAAATCTCGATATTTTTTGGTTATTATTATTTTTATTTATTTTTACCAGTGCGCCGACGAGAAACGATGAAAACGTTTGAGTACTTTTTCGGATGCCGGCTCTTGCGTCCGCCGGTCACCTTGCCCCACATTGTTTTCGGTCTTTTGGTTCCGCGTCCTTGGCGACCTTCACCGCCCCCGTATGGATGATCCACCGGGTTCATGGCCGTGCCGCGGACCGTCGGGCGGATTCCTTTCCAGCGGCTGCGCCCGGCCTTGCCGTAATTTTCCAAATGATGCTCCTCATTAGAAACAGTCCCGACGGATGCCCAGCAATTCTCATTTACTCTTCTTACTTCCGTCGAAGGCATTTTCAAATTAGTATACCCTTCTGCGTTGGCGACAACCTGCGCAAAAATTCCCGCCGAACGGCCGATCTTAGCCCCGCCATTCGGTTTCAATTCAATATTATAAACAAAAGTTCCAACCGGAATATTTTTCAAGGGAAGCCGATTGCCGGCCCTAAGCTCCGCCTTGGGAGAAACAATAAAAGAATCTCCCGGCCGAACAGATTTCGGCAGAACCACATATCTTTTTTCTCCATCCTGATAAACTGCCAGCCCGATGAAGGCCGAGCGGTTCGGATCGTATTCGACAGATTTTATTTTAGCCAGAATTTCCTTTTTGTTGTATGAAAAATCAACATCCCGATATAGGCGCTTGTGCCCGCTGCCTTTGTGCCTCACAGTAATGCGCCCGGCGCTGTTCCTGCCCACGCTGCGCTTAAAGCCGTAAGTAAGCGATTTGGTGGGAGTGGAAGTCGTCACGACTCCCCGGTAATTCACGTGAGTCATTTGCCTTCTTGATTTGCTTGTCGGTTTGTATGTTTTCATATATTTTTATCCTGAATTTAATTGAAGGATTATATGGATTCTATCTTATCGCCCTTTTTCAAATAGACAAAAGCCTTCCGACCTCCGCCTTTTACCCCGGCCTTGCCCCTCGACACAATATTTTTTCTCGGGATTCTCAAAACATTCACTTTTACCGGCTTCACCTTATAAAGGGCGAAAACGGCTTTTTTTACTTCAGTTTTGTTAGCGGATTTTGCAATATCAAAAGTGTAAACATTCTGCTCCAGGCTGTTGGACGCTTTTTCGGTAATTCTCGGATTTTTTATTATTTGCGTATTCATATTATCCCTTTGATTCTAAAAATTTCACCGCCTCGACCGGATTTTCTATCAAAAGATACTGGTGATTTAAAACATCCAGCGGATTTAGGTTTTTTAGGAAAACCATTTCAAGCTGCGGTAAATTTCTGAAACTTTTTTCCGCTTTTTCGTTGCGCTCAAACAAAGCGGTCAAAACGCGTTTCTGTTTTGAACCGGCTAACGGTTTAAACCCGCTCGCTTTTGCCAGACTTTGCATCACTTTCAAGGCATCTTTGGTTTTAATGCTGGAGAGAGAAAGAGAATCTATAAAAATAATCTCGCCGTCTTTGAGTTTTTTGGAAAGCACGGAAAAGAGAGCCTGGGCGCGCATTTTCTTAGAAATTTTTCTCTTATAGTTTTTCTCCGCAAGCGGTCCGTGAGTAACTCCTCCGCCAACCCAGATTGGGCTTCGGCTCGAGCCGTGCCGCGCGCGACCAGTCCCTTTTTGTTTCCAGGGCTTTCTTCCGCCGCCGCGCACTTCCCCGCGATCTTTGGTGTCTGCCGTGCCAGCGCGTTTATTGCTGCGCATGCTCTCTACCACCTGATGCACTAAGTCCGAGCGCCACTTGGCGGCAAAAACACGGTCCGGAAGACTTATGGTCCCGGTTTCAGCTCCTTTTTGATTGTATATTTTCGCTTCTGCCATATTATTTGCTTTTTATTTCCACTAAAGTCCCGCGCCGGCCGGCTATTGCGCCTTTCAACAACATCAAATTATTTTCCTTATCCACAAAAACAACTTGCAAATTTTTCTGCGTGATGCGATTGCCGCCCATCCGGCCCGCCATTCTCATACCTTTCGGCACATGAGTCCGAAGGCCTCCGCCGATACTTCCGGGCTCTCGTTCTGAGTGCTTCTGGCCGTGGGAGCGCGGGCCGCCGTGAAAGCCGTGACGCTTCACGACACCCTGAAAACCCTTACCCTTGGAAATACTGGAAACTTCCACTCGGTCGCCGGGAGCAAAAGCGGAAACATCAATGCTGTCGCCTTCCTTCAAACTAACCGCATCGGTAGTTTTCAATCTGAACTCCTTGAACTTTTTTTTCTTCTCTTTCCCGAAACTGACCTGCACCGCGTCATAACTGTCATTTTCTTTGTTAAAAATTCTTGTCACTATGACGGGCGAAACGGAAACTATCGTTACCGGAACGACCGCGCCGTCTTCGGAAAAATATTCCGCCATATTCTCTTTTGTTCCAAGAATGAATTTCATGGTAGGCTTGCCGAACTACATCATCTTCACGTCAATATCGACTCCGGAAGGAAGCGAAAGATTAGTAAGAGCTTCGACTGTTTTGGCATTCGGATTTATGATGTCAATCAACCGCTTGTGCACCCTTATCTCAAATTGTTCCCGTGTATTTTTGTAGATAAAAGGAGAACGATTGACCGTATATTTCTTTATTTCAGTCGGCAACGGCACAGGGCCGATAATCTCAGCATCGTAGCGAACCGCGGTGTCCATAATCTGTTTTACCGACGCATCTAGAATCTTGCTCTCGTAGGCACGAACCCGGATGCGAAGCACCACCTTCGTATCGCTCTTCTCTTTTTTGGGAGAAGTTTTCGTGGTTTTTTTTGTTCCGGCCTTCTTGGTTGGAATCCCGATTTTGGCCGGGAGCTCTTTTGTTTTTGAATGTGCTGTTGTCATTGAACTCAAATCCCAATCTTATTTAGCCAAAACTAACCCAAGATTTTCGTAACCACTCCGGCACCGACGGTTTTGCCTCCTTCGCGGATGGCAAATCTCTGGGATTCTTCAAGCGCGACCGGGGTAACCAGCTTGACGGTAATTTTTACCGTATCGCCGGGCATAACCATTTCTACACCTTCAGCGAGTGTTACATCGCCGGTCACATCCGTTGTACGGATGTAGAACTGCGGCTTGTAACCCTTGAAAAACGGGGTGTGGCGTCCGCCTTCCTCTTTTTTTAGGACATAAACCTCGCAAGTAAAATTATCGTGAGGAGTAACCGTTCCCGGCTTGGCCAAAACCTGTCCGCGGGTAATGTCTTCTTTCTTCAAACCTCGCAGAAGTACTCCGGCATTGTCGCCCGCCATGCCTTCCTGAAGATTTTTGTTGAACATTTCAATGCCGGTGACAGTCGTTTTTTGCGTGGGTTTGATTCCGACGACTTCCACTTCCTCGCCGACTTTCACCAATCCTCTCTCGATTTTTCCGGTCACCACCGTGCCTCGGCCTTCAATCGAGAAAATGTCTTCGACAGGCATGAGGAATGGTTTCTTGATATCTCTCTCCGGAATCGGAATATAAGTGTCAAGAGCGTTTACCAGTTCAAGAATTTTCTTGGCCCATTCATCGTCCAGAGATTTCGCCTCAAGACCTTTGAGCGCGGAACCGCGGATAACCGGAGCGCCGGCTCCGTCAAAACCCTGTTTCGTCAGAAGTTCGCGGATTTCTTCTTCCACCAGGTCAATCATATCTTTGTCGTCAACCATGTCGCACTTATTGAGGAATACGATAATCTTTGGAACTCCCACCTGCTTCGCAAGCAAAACGTGTTCGCGGGTCTGCGGCATCGCGCCGTCAGTGGCCGCAACCACCAAAATCGCTCCGTCCATTTGGGCGGCGCCGGTAATCATGTTCTTGATGTAGTCCGCGTGTCCGGGAGCGTCGATGTGCGCGTAGTGGCGGGCATCGGTCGCGTACTCGTTGTGAGAAATGTTAATCGTAATACCTCTCGCTTTTTCCTCGGGAGCGTTGTCGATTTGGTCGACTCCGCGAAGGCGAACTGTTTTTCCCGCCATATTGAGCACGTGCAAGATTGCAGCGGTCAATGTGGTCTTTCCATGGTCGACGTGACCGATGGTGCCGACATTAATGTGCGGCTTATCTCTCTTAAATTCTTCTGCCATATTCTTTTATTGGTTTAATAATTAAAACTTAACGTACGAGAACCAGTCGCTAAGGCCTAATTACTAACTTCGTCCGCCTTGGGCGGAAAATTACTAATAATTTTAATAAGCAAAACAAAAACTGCAGAAAGTGCAGTTCTGATAATGATAGCAGATTAAAAAACATTGTCAATAAAATCAAAAAACCATATATTTCCTGATTTCCTCGCAAAGTTTTCGAGCTTCTTCCTTTGGATTATCGGCAAAAATTATACCCCGGGAGGAATTGATGATAAGACCAAGACCCGCGCTGTTTTGCCCTGCCTCCATCACGGCCTTTACATCCCCGCCCTGCGCGCCCACGCCCGGCACCAGAAAAGTCATCTCGCCCGCGATCTCCCTGATTTTTTTCATCTCTTCGGGATAAGTTGCCCCGACGACGAGCAGGCAGTTGTAATTTTTGTTCCAATCTTCGAAAACTTTTTCCGCGACGATTTGCCAAATTGGCTTTCCTCCAACCGAAAGGTCTTGAAGTTCACCCGCCCCGGGGTTAGAAGTCCGGCATAAAATAATGCAACCTTTATCTTTTCTGTCCAAAAACGGCCGGAGCGCTTCTTCCCCTAAATATGGATGCAGGGTTATCGCGTCGAACCCATACCAGTCAAAAAAAGAATCGACGTAGCCCTGGTTCGTATTGCCGATATCGGCGCGCTTGCAATCGCAAATCAAGAATACATCGGGGTGTTTTTCCCGCAGATATTCCATCGTCATTTTAAGTTCGCGGATTCCCCGGTCTCCCCGGGCCTCGTAAAAAGCCGAATTCGCCTTGAAGGCGGCGGAGTATTCGTGCGTTTCTCCGATAATCCACTTGTTAAATTCAAATTGGGGAAACTCCATTTTCAAAAAACGCTCCGGGATTTTTGAGAAATCGGCATCCAAACCGACGCACAGAAGCGAATTTATTTTTTCAGCTCTCCTATTGTATTTTTCTATAATATTCATTTTATTTTTTTGACTCTAAAAATTTCTTGCCATGGCCGACCGTCGTGTTGACGGGAACTCCGTTTTGGCAAAGAGGGCAAGCGCTCGCTTCGTAAGTGGAGACGAATAAATTACTTAAGGCGTAAAACGGCACCCCCGATAAATTTTCTTTTATGTCTTTATTCTTATTTACCATTGCGCAGGCGCTCACGATATTTCCTCCGGCATCCTGCGCCGCTTTGATTGTTTTGAGCAAAGACCCGCCGGTAGTGACGATGTCTTCAACGATAAGAACCTTCTTTCCCTTAACAAAATTTTCATACCCGCGGGTAAAAATTTGCCCGTTTTCGGGAGATTTTTCCGTGTAAACCGCCGATACTTCCCTCCCGCAAATTTCGCTCAAATGAAACGCGGTCCACTGGGAGAGAATTATTCCACCCAAGGCCGGTCCCACGACAACTTCAACATCCGCGTCCCTAAATTTCTCCGCCAAAATCCGGCAGATTTGGGAAGTTTCCTTGGTGTGCGGGTATAAAAAATCTTTGTTTATGTACGTGGCAAAATGAAGTCCGGAGGTTCCCACAAAATGGCTTTTTTCAAAAATCGCTCCGACGTTTTTTAAAATGCTTATTATGTCTTTCATTCTTTTATCTTAACCTCTCCTTTATGTCTCTTGCAAGATAGGGGTTCCACATCGCTCCGGTCGCGGACATCACGATATCCGCGCCGGCGTTTCGGTATTCAAAAAAATCTTCCGGGGACGCTACTCCTCCAACACCGATAATGATATAAGAATAATTGAATTCCTCGCGCAATTTTTTTAATCTTTTTACCATATCGAGTCCTGCCCATTTTATGGCATGGCCGCAAATTCCGCTCCGCGAACGCCCCTCCCCGGGAAGGGCTTGTTCTCCATTTTTATCAATAATTTTGGCGGGAATGGTGTTAATGGCGGAAATGCCCTGCGCGACAGACCCGATTTCTTTCACAAAATTTCGGAGCGCATTATCGTCATTGTAATAAGCGATCTTAACAATCAGAGGAATATCTCCGATAATTTCTTTTATTGCGCGGGCGATTTTCGCGCTGCGTTCGATATCATAACAAAGAAGATTATTGGTCCCTTCGTTGGGACAGCTGAAATTCACTTCTACAACTTTCACGCCCGTATCTTTCAGCATTTTCGCAGTTATTCGATAATCATTTATGTATTCTTCTGCATTTTGTCCCTCTTTTTTCGTACCCTGGAAACTTCCAACAACAATTTGTCCTGTATGCGCATATTTAACAGTTTCACTTAAATCTTTCTGCCAGAATTCCGGATCGAAAGAAGGCACGCCGAAAGAGTTTGTGATGGAAAGCGGCTCGCGATAATCCTTGTCGGCCACAAGTTCCCCCTGCGCTTTTTCCAAGGTCAGATCTCCGTCAATTTTCACCGACAAGACATTCGGCCACGGATGACAAGAATATTTCGCGCTTCGGACGGTCTTGTAAGTCACAATGTCGAACCCCTTATCAAGCGCGGCGCGCGCAAAGTTCCCGTTAATTAGCGGACCAGCCGGAATGCCAAAAGGCGAATTCACTTTAAAACCAAAAAAATCATACGACTTGCCGACCTGCGAGGTTGACAAGTTTAACGCTTTTTCGTCGGCGAAGGCCCCGAAGGGTCCGTCCTTGAAATTGTCTTCATAAGATTTTTCCGGATCGTAAAATGGTTCGTAAAGCATAAAAATTATAGGACTCGTCTCCCCCGCAATACGACTGACTGCGGTTTGCCATAGAGGGTCATTCCCGCAAATGGCGACCAATCGCATTTTGTCTCAAAACCGCTTTGTGGAACAATATATGCCAACTCGGGGTCCATCTCCACGTAAGTATCCGGCTGGTCAGGAACATTAAAAATGGCTTTCGGGTTGGTATAGAGGAATTTTATCACATCATCGTGTGTTATGCGCCCGTCTTTGACCGCCTTATACATGAGCCCGAGAGCCGTCTCGAGGCCCGGCACGCCGAAAGCCGGCGGGTTTTTCTCTTTTTCCGCCCTGGTGTGCGGAGCGTGGTCGGTTTCCACGATATCTATCGTTCCGTCTTTGAGGCCAGTCCAAAGCGCGTCCTGGTCGGCTTCCGTCCCGAGCGGGGGTTTTACCATGGCATAACCTTTCATTTTTATGATCGCGTCTTTGGTAAGAAATAAATGGTGCGGAGTTGCTCCGGCCGTCACTTTTTGTTTTTTAATTTTTGCCTGCCTGACCAACTCAACTTCACTTGCCTGTGAAATGTGACACACGTGAATTCTTCTTTTATGCTTCTCCGCAAGGCGGAGCGCCGTTACCAATTGCTCACCTTCGGCATGGACTAAAATCGGCTTTGCCGATTTCCAACCGGCAAAAACTTTTTCGAGCAAGTCCGGGTTTTCAACGAGCATCTCGCCGGTCGTGTGGTTGCAATAAAGCTTCAAGCCGAAAACTTCCGGCTTGTCGGAGACCTTTTCAAACTCTTCAATATTTTTTCCGTTTGTTCCGAAATAAAATCTGACATCACACAAAGCTTTCTCCCTGGCCAGGGTTATTTTTTCTTCCAGCAATTTTTCCGTAAGAATCGGCACGGCATTGTTGGGCATATCCAGAACAAAAGTGAACCCGCCGGCGAGAGCCGCACGGCTGCCGGTGTAAAAATCTTCCTTATGAGTGGACCCCGGCTCGCGCAAATGCACGTGGGCATCGATTAACCCGGGAATCCTTAAAAGTGGCATGCTAAAATTATATCACTTATTTCCTCGCGGCGATGATAGTTTCGGCCACGCTATTTGGCACGATGTCGTAGCGGAAGAATTCCATCGTAAAGCTAGCCCGGCCTTCGGTCATGGAACGGAGCCCGGTCATGTAGCCGAACATTTCTGAAAGCGGAACGATCGCTTTTATCACTTTGTTCATTCCGCGATCTTCCATGCCTTCAATGAGCCCCCGCTTGGAAGAAAGATTCCCTGTAACGTCTCCCATAAATTTGTCCGGAGTAACGACTTCCACTTTCATCATCGGCTCCAAAATTACCGGGTCCGCTCGGCGGCACGCGTCTTGGATAGCCATCGAGGCGGCGATTTTAAAAGCCATTTCGTTGGAGTCCACTTCATGGTAGCTTCCGTCCCAGAGATCCACCGAAACATTGACAATTTTAAATCCGGCCACGACGCCGCGATCGAGCCCCTCTTTGAATCCTTTTTCACAGGGCGCGATATATTCCTGCGGAATGACGCCCCCTTTGATGCTGTTGATAAATTCGAAACCTTCGGACCTCTTCGTGTTCTTCGGCAAGTCTTCCAGCTCTTCCGTGGTGAGCATTTTCATCGGCTTCACTTTTATCTTCACGTGTCCGTAGTTCCCGCGTCCGCCGGACTGCTTGATGTATTTTCCTTCCGCCTCGGAATCGCCCGTAATAGTTTCCCGGTAAGCCACCTGCGGCTTGCCGACGTTCGCTTCCACGGTAAACTCGCGCTTCATGCGGTCCACGATAATTTCCAAATGTAATTCCCCCATACCGGCGATAATCGTTTCGCCCGTCTCCTGATCGGTAGAAACTTTGAAAGTCGGATCTTCTTGGGCCAAACGGTTGAGCGCCATGCCCATTTTTTCCTGGTCGGCTTTGGTTTTCGGCTCGATGCGCATAGAAATAACCGGCTCGGGAAAAACAATCCGGTGGAGTTCGATTGGATTGTTTTCGTCGCAAAGAGTATCCGAAGTAATCGTGTCTTTGAGTCCGACGGCGGCCGCTATTTCTCCGGCAAAAACTTGCTTCACTTCTTCGCGATCGTTGGCATGCATCCGCAAAATCCGGCCGATGCGCTCTTTATTGCGCGTGCGTGGATTATAAACATAACTGCCTGCCATCAGGCTACCCGAATAAACTCTGAAGAAAATAATCTGCCCGACGAACGGGTCGGTCGCCACTTTGAAAGCCAGCGCCGAAAACGGTTCGGGGTCGGAAGCGTTGCGTACTTCATGCTCTTCCGTATCGGGATTGATACCCTGGATCGGCGGGATATCGGTCGGGGCCGGCAGATAGTCGACAACGGCATCGAGCACCAGCTGGACGCCTTTGTTCTTCAGAGCCGAGCCGGCGAAAACCGGAAAAACTTCGTTGGCAATTACGGCCTTGCGCAAGGTTTTTTTCAACACTTCGGTATTGGGAATCACTCCTTCCAAGTATTCCGTCATCATCGCTTCGTCCGTTTCCACGATTTTTTCAACGAGTTCTCCATGATATTTTTCCGCGTCCGCTTTCAGGTTTTCCGGAATTTCTTTTTCAATAACTTTGTTGCCCATTTCTCCCTCGAAGTAATAGGCCTTCATTGTCAGCAAATCCACTACGCCCTCGTGCTTCTCTTCCAGTCCAATCGGAATCTGCATGCGGACAGCTTTTTTAGAAAGCCGGTCCAAAATTGTGGCAAAAGAATGTTCAAAAGAAGCGCCGGTCCTGTCTAGTTTATTAATCAAGCAAATACGGGGAACTTTCGCCTCGTCCGCGTAGCGCCAATTTGTTTCGGACTGCGGTTCTACTCCGGCCACTCCGTCAAAAACAACCACCGCGCCGTCGAGCACGCGGAGAGATCTTTTTACTTCCACGGTAAAATCAATATGTCCCGGCGTATCGATAATATTGAAACGATGTTTCTTGCTTTTGTCTGTCCCCGCGTAAGTTGGAGTCCAAAAACAAGTCACCGCGGCGGAAGTAATCGTAATCCCCCGTTCGCGTTCCTGTTCCATCCAATCGGTTACCGTGTCGCCTTCATGCACCTCTCCGATTTTGTGCGAAACTCCGGTATAAAAAAGCACGCGCTCGGTTGTCGTTGTCTTTCCCGCATCAATGTGCGCGATAATTCCAATATTCCTGACTTTTTCCAGCGGATAATCCCGTTCCATAATATTTACTACCAGGCGAAATGCGCGAAGGCTTTGTTGGCCTCGGCCATTTTGTGTGTATCTTCTTTCTTTTTAATAGCTGCGCCTTCGTTTTTAGAAGCGGCGATAAGTTCATCCGCCAATTTTAAATGCATCGGTTTGCCCTTGCCTCCGCGAGCGGCGTCTCTGATCCAGCGCATGGCGAGCGCAAGACGACGTTCGGCGCGAACTTCAATTGGCACTTGGTAGTTGGCACCTCCTATACGCTTAGAACGGACTTCGGTCATCGGGCCGGCGTTTCGGAGCGCCAAATCAAAAATTTCCAGCGGGTTCGGATTACCCGTTTTTTCCTTGATCAAATCAAAGGCCTGATACATGACTTTCCTGGCCGTCTCCTTCTTACCACTCCACATTATGTAATTTATAAACTTCTCCAGTTTTTGGGAGTTATAAACAAAATCCGGCCCCACTATATTTTTATTTTTTACTTTGCGTCGCATAAAAATTAGCTCTTAGCTTTGGCCTCGCGGGGCTTTTTATTTCCATAAAGTGACCTTCCTTGTCGGCGTTTTTCGACTCCTTGCGTATCGAGCACTCCGCGTACGATGTGGTATCGAACACCGATCAGGTCTTTCACGCGTCCTCCGCGTAGCATGACAACGGAGTGTTCTTGCAAATTGTGCCCTTCACCTGGAATATAAGCGGTAACTTCCATGCCGTTGGTCAGCCGAACCCTCGCGATTTTTCGCAGAGCCGAGTTCGGTTTTTTCGGAGTTGTGGTTGAAACTTTCACGCAGACGCCTCGCTTGAAAGGAGCCGGAAAATAAACCGGCCGGTTCTTTAAGACGTTAAAACCCTTCGCCAGAGCGACGGTTTTGTGTTTGGAGTGAACTTTCACTCTGTGTTTTTTGATTAATTGGTTGATTGTCGGCATTTATATGGTTTTTTGCAAATAAAATAGCCCCATAGGACTTGGAATGATAGTACTATTTAAGCATTTAAAAAGCAAGGCCGGTCACGAGATTAAACAGAAAAGCCAGAATCGGATAGAGGTAATCAGAAAAGAAAACGATAAAAACCAAAAGCAGAACCAGTGAATACTGCTCATAGGCTAAAATAAAGGAAAAAGCCGAGTCGGGCAGGAAGGAAAAAAGTATCTTAGAACCGTCGAGCGGCGGAATCGGGATTAGGTTGAAAATGCCGAGCGCCAAATTCACCACCACGATGGCTGAAGTGATGAAATAAAAAGCGGGCGGCAGGGAAAAACCCAAGGAAAAGCGGATGATAAGACCGAAGATAATTGCAATAAGAAAATTGGCTAGAATGCCGGCAGCCGCGACCCATATTGTTCCCCACTTCCGGCTGCTTAAATTATTCGGGTTGTAAGGCACAGGTTTTGCCCAGCCGAACAAAAAACCCGCGTGCGATAAAATCAAAACCGCCGGCAAAAGTATTGAACCAAATAAATCCAAATGTTTAAGCGGATTCAAGGTAAGACGTCCAGCATTGCGAGCGGTATCATCGCCAAAACGCTCCGCCATGAAACCATGCGAAACTTCGTGAATCACAATTGACATAATCAAAATGGCTACATAAAAAATCGTGTCGGTAATTTGCATAATGGTAATTTTAATGATAGCATAAAAAAATTATGAAGAAAGTGTGCGCGATAACCAAAAAGGGCTCAATCGTCGGAGGTGGATACTCCAATAGAACGCGTGCAACTAAATTCAACCCGACCGGCAAAGCGAGAAAGTACCCGAATCTCCAAAAGAAGAAGATTTTTGTGCCGGAACTCAATAAATTAATCAACATAGAAATCTCCGCCCGCGGAATGCGCACAATGAAAAAGCGCGGCGCCTACGTGACTTTACAAAAAGCTGGATTGATAAAATAATATGGACCCTAGACCACAATCCCCGGAGACAGAATCCCCACGAGAAGAAGCTAGAAAACTGGCGTTGGGAGAAACACTCTCTGCCGGAAGGATGAAAGAAGCCGCAAAGAAAATGGAAGCCCTGTTCAATGAATTGGCCGCGCAACTAGGAAAACCAACGGGCGATAATTCTCAATTGAGATTGGAGCTGAAAAAACTCTGCGAAGAGATGAAAACGCGATTGATAAATCAAGAAACAGCCTTGAAAGAAATAGAAAGAAAAGTCAATAGTGTCGGATAGATCTTATTCCGCATTAGGCTGGAACGAAAGTAAGGGCTGTTCCTTTTTTGCCGGAGCGGCCGGTTCGGCCGATGCGGTGGATATAGGTATCATAAGTCTGCGGGACGTCGTAGTTGATGACATGCGTGACGTCTGGAATATCGAGCCCGCGAGCAGCAACGTCGGTCGCAATCAATATATTTATTTGGTCCTTTTTGAATGAATCAAGGGTTCGAATGCGTTCCCGGCTTCTTTTATCGCCGTGAATACACCCCACCTTGAACCCCGCATGCGAAAGCTCTTTGGTAAGAGAATCCACGCTGTGTTTCATCTCGCGGAAAATCAGAACTTTGTCCGAACCTTCTTTTTTTAAAACTTCGTGCAATTTTTCCAATTTTTCTTCCTTGCTTCTGGTTCGCACAACATCTTGATCGATATTTTTAAGTGTCTCGCCCGTAATGACGGAAATAAAAATCGGATCTCTCAAATATTGTTCCGTTAGTTTTCTAATTTCCGGAGAAAGCGTCGCGGAAAAACAAAGTGTCTGGCGCTCCGGAGAAGTTTTACCTATTATAAAGACCATATCGTCGCGAAAACCCATATCGAGCATTCTGTCTGCCTCGTCGAGCACGACGGAGTGGCAAGTCGAAAGATCTAGAACTTTTCGGTCAATCAAATCGCGCAAGCGCCCCGGGGTGCCGATGACAAAGGAAACTCCTCTTTTTATTTCGGTAATCTGCTTCGTGATTGGAAGTCCGCCCACGCAGGCCATGGAGAACATCCCGAAGCCGAAAGCCAGATTTTTAAAATCGGATTCTATTTGGAGCGCAAGTTCGCGCGTCGGCGCCATGATGAGGACAAGTTCTCTCTTGCTCTGCCCTTTTGTTTTTGAAATTTTTTCTATAAGCGGGAGCAAAAAAGCCGCCGTTTTGCCGGTACCGGTATTGGCCATGCCGAAAACGTCTTTGCCCTGCATAACGGAGACAATGGCTTGGTCTTGAATCGGCCGAGGACTTTTGAATCCGACTCGTTCTATATTTTTATGAAGTTGCGCATTAAAAGGAAAGTCGGCAAAACTGTGTTTGGAAACATAGGGTTTTTCCTCAACATAAATATTCTTCTTGATGAAACGAGAAAAATCTATATACTCTCCGCGAGATTTTTTGCCCGCTCCGCTCGAGCGGCGACTATTTTCTCCCTCCCTACGAAAACTAGACTTATTAAATTTTTTTCCTCTAAACGAGGAAGTGTGGCCTCCGAATTTCTTCGGATGGACCGTTTGGCGTGTGTACATAATGGGTCACTCCCAATATGTGATAGATGAGAATGATTCGAAAAGAATAGCATGATACTCTTTGATTGTCAAAGTTGAAACATAGATTTAAATTTCTATTCTGCGGCTTTTTGAAGAACTTCCTTTAAAAAAGCTTTTGCTTGGGAAGCATTGACTACCCCTTGGCCGCGGTCCAACAATACCTCAAAATGTTTCAATTGTCCGCGCCGTGCATCGCCACTCAATTTATCAAAAAATTCTGCAAGATTTTTTCGTAAACTTGCTACCACGCTTTTTACTTGCAATTGTCGAACGATGGGGTCGTCGCTCGGTAATTCACTTTCAATTACCCCCTCCGCCCAAGTTAAAAACTTTTCGTTTGGAGATTCAGGGGTGTCTACCGGTCGTAATTCATTATCTTTCTCCGGCGCTTTTTTTAAATTAGCCCCCGGATTGGGATTCATTCCTATTGATTGTTCTGGTGAAGCAGACATGTTTATATTATAGCATAATTTTCGTCAAAAAGAAAGAGGTAAGATTTACCTATCAAACTGCCGACCGTTGCCTACAATATGTCGAGGGTTTTTTAAATTAAATAAAATTTCACTATTTTCCAATAAATACACATTCCGAATTGGAAGCTTCATCATACTATCCCAACATACATCGCAACACCACCAATGCCCCCAAAGATACAAATCAAACGGGCCATTGGTTGTTTTGTTTTTTAGGAGTTTTTTTATGGCTCTGTGCTCCGCATGATCTTCTTTTTTGGCACAACCAGGACATAACCAATATTTATCTCCCGAGGGAATTTTTAAAATATGCCTGATGCAATATTTTTGATGGAGATCAATAAGTCGTCGGTTCGAGAGAGGATTAATATTTGAATCTTCGGATACAACCTTATCATTGTGCACAACAACCACTCCCGTGGGCTGTTGCTGTTCGTTTGAACCATGAGCTACTTCCTTGGCCCGAAGCATAAACTTATTATCTTTTGGGACATAAAGAATTTTCTGCCCTTCAGGCAAATACGGATATTTAATTTGTTTTTTATCACTTTCCATAATATTTTGATTTATGTATACTTTACTATATGACGACTTTCGATACAATCTACCAAAACATTATCAAGAAGATAATGGAAGAAGGAATAGAAGAGCTAAACGAGCGAACGGGCCATAAACTAAAAATATTGCCGGGGGTCAGCTTCCAAATTGACGTGGAAAAAGACGGTTTCCCGATTCTTACCTTGCGCAAAAATCCGATCAAATCGCCGATTGCCGAACAGGTTTGGTTCATTACTGGCGATAAGGATACGTCATTTCTGCGAAAATACACAAAAATGTGGGACCAGTTTATTGAGGATGATGGAACGATAACTTCCGCCTACGGCTATCGATGGAGACATCATTTTGGGCGGGACCAGCTTGATCAATTGATAAAACATTTGAAGGAAGAACCGCACTCAAGGCAGGGAGTGGTAATAACCTGGGATCCGGCCGACGACGGATTATACGGAAAAGGAATGAAGGCAACTTACAAAAAAAATGCACCATGCCCTTTCGCCTTCACAGCTAACATCATCGGCGGACGGCTACACTTGCATAATATCATACGTTCGAATGATATGATGCTGGGCTGTCCTTTTGACACTTTTGGGTTTTGCCTACTAATGTACGCGCTCGCGCAAAAACTCGGCGTAAAGCCGGGCATTTACACGCATAGCATTTCCAACGCGCATATTTACGATAACCATTATGAGGGAGCAAAAGAATTGATTAAAAGAAAAAATGATCACCCGAACATTTTTCCGAAACTTCCGGAAAATATTTATGACCGAGCGCTAAAAAAGGACGAAAATCTAGTAAATGAAATTTATGAGGCATTCGCCCCATATTTTAAGCCAGGCGACGCTATTCCAGGCCTGGACATAATCAAATAACCATGATTTCAATCATCGCAGCCATCGGAAAAAACGGCGAACTGGGGAGAAAAAATAACCTTCTTTGGAACCTGCCCGAGGATATGAGACATTTCCGTGATACGACCCGGGGCCATACCGTTATTATGGGACAAAAAACTTTTGAGTCCATCGGCCACCCTCTCCCCAACAGGAGAAACATAGTGGTTACCAGAAACCGCGCCTTCAAAGCGGACGGAGTTGATATTTCAAATTCCCTGGAGGACACTCTGAACTCGCTCAAAAATGCCGACGAGGAAGTTTTTGTGATCGGCGGGGGAGAAATATACCGGCAATCCATAGAGAAAGCCGACAAATTGTATATCACTCACGTCAACAAAAGTTTCCCCGACGCGGACACTTTCTTCCCGAAAATCGACGATAATATCTGGCAAAAAATAAAAAATAAAAAGTATCTGAACGATAATCTCAATGAATACGATCTGGAATTTACGGAATACCTAAAAAAATAATCACCAGCCCCCACCTCCTCCTCCCCCACCACCGCCACCGGATGAACCGCCTCCTCCACTGCCGCTGCCGGAAGAAGAAGAACTCAAAGAAGATGAAGTGTAAGAACTAAAATTAGAAAGAGAATGGTTAAAAGCCATCGCGCTGAAAGCGGCATTGCCTGAACCCACATACCAATTCGGCGGAGCCATATAAATTCCCTCGAATTCTTTCGCCCAAATATCCGCCACGCCCAAGGCCATGGCATAAGGCAGTAATTTCTCGAACACTTCCGGTTTTTTCTCTGGTGCGTTATGGAACAGTAGGCGGTCTTTTTCGGCAATCTGCAAATAATCTTTCAAGCCCAGCAGATATTCTTTGGCGGTTACGCCCTTTTCGGACCGGGCCGGAAAAATACCGAAATTCCTGTAATAACCCTTATTTAACAGTGCGTCGGAAACGGCATTCATCATCACTTTTGCCTCCCCATAAAACTTATTTTTTAAGGAAGACAATTTCACGGATGACGAGTTTTCTCCAAACAAACTATTCAATAGTTTTTGATCAAAAATATTTGGCAAACCAGAAAAATCTTTCAGCTTCAGTAGTTCATAGTCTTTCGATTTAAAAATCCCTAAAATATTTTTAGGAATCTCATTTATCTTAAGATAGCCCTGTTCGGCCAAATAAATAATTTCGGAAGAAATATTTTTTGCGCCGGCTCTTTTGCTCATAATGCCCGCGACTTCCAAAGGAGTCAGATTATCCGGTACGTCATACTGCGGGACGATCACGCCAGTCCCTTTCGGATCCCGGCCTTTTTTGTACCAATACAGAAAAATCGAGAAAAAAATGATCAAGAACAGAGCCCCGGTCACTAATAATCCAAAATAATCGGATATCCGATCAACTTTCGAATACGGCGCCACAAAACCTTTTTTAAATCCGACGGCTATGGTCAGGCCTTCATTAACGCCGAGAGAAATTTCTCTAAATTCCATACCCCCGTCTTTATCTTCAAATGGTATAGAACAATCAAGCCAATCTAAATTAGAGCCCGTTGAATGTCCAAAATTAGTTTTAAGGTGTTTTGGGCTTCCTTTGGGTCCAAAATAGCAGGCGGACTGAAGAACTTTCTCTATTTCATAATGCATTCTAGTAGAAGACAGGAGAACCGATGCGTTTGCTTCATAAATGGGCATAGGCCACTCATTGCCCGTGGCATTCCAATATATTTCGTCAAAATCTTTGAATTGGGCAACCGCTTTGGTGGCATGATATTTGATGACATAAGTTTTTTGTCCGGTAAAAGTTTTGTCCGGGTCGCCGATTTTAATCCGAAAATTTTTTCCCTCTTCGGCGGTCGAAAAAATATAGGGCTGCCCGTTTTCGTCAGCCACCTCCACACTCTCAATTTTCATCTTGTACCCGACAGAAGAATACTGATAAATGTCGCGATAAATTCCGTGGCGCTCTAGGGGACCGGTATCGTAAACAATTGTTTCCGTCACGTCAATGGAATTGTCCGTATTGACAATGATATCAGAATCAAAATTCCAAATGGCTTCTTCGGTTCCCGCCTGGGCGTTTGAAAAGCTTAAAAAAGCCAGCATGCCCGCGCACAATATCAAAATTATCTTGTTTTTCATGTGTTCCTAAGGGTCTTCCGGGGTCTTTATCCTGATGAAAACATCCTTGCCGTCGGGAGATTTCTCTTTTTTGTATTTTCTGTTTTTATTTATCTCAATTTTCTTGGCTAATTCTTTCTCTAAATCAAAACCCAAAATTTCGCACATCCCGAGAAGAAAGATGGCGACATCGGCAAATTCCTCGGCTACTTTCGGCTCGTTTTTATTGAATCTGGAAAACGCTTCGGAAAGCTCTTCGTGCGCGCGGCAGAACTCCAGCGCCACATCGGTCGTATTGAATCCCTTTTCCAACTTATTCTTCATTACTTCTTTCTGCAACCGCTTCAGGTCCACCATAAAATTATTTTTCCCTGGTTATAATTTTTTTAATTCCCAAACTGCCGGCCATTTTGGCGCAGGCAGGACAGGGTTCAATTTCGCAGTACATCACCGCGCCTTCAAGCAAAATCCCGGAATTCAATGCCTGGGTTATCGCGTTATGTTCAGCGTGAATTGTTCTTCGACAGTGATTCAATTCCGTTTTATAATTTTTAGCCGTATCGTGGCCAACTTCAAAACAATGCGGCAAGCCGGAAGCCGAGCCAAGATAGCCGGTGGAAAGAATCCGGTTGTCGCGAGTTATGACGCACCCTTTCCCGCCCCGGTCGCAAGTGGCGCGCAAACCCACGGAGTCCATTATGGCCATAAAATATTCATCCCAAGAGGGCCTCTGGCGCGGGGAGTTTTTTTTAGCAACGGCCTTTTTCACCCCTTTAATATACTACCATTAATCCTTCTTTCCAAGCGCTTTTAAAACTTTCAAATACATCGCCTCAACGGCCTGGCGCTGGGCCGTGCCGGTGATGACATAGTGATCGAGCCCGGGAGCGGCGTTTATTTCAATAATATAATATCCGCAATCTTTGGGATTTTTTGTAATGTCCCCTTTCGTTGTCATAATATCTACTCCCGCCATGCGCAACCCCATGTCCCCCGTAAGCATCGCGGCGATTTTATAAAATCCTTTATGGATGACATTGGTAACATCAAGGGCATCTCCGCCAGTCGATAAATTGGCGTTATCAAGCAAAAAAACCCGCCGGCCTTTAGGCAAGATACTTTTGAAAGAAAAGCCCAGCCGTTTTAATTTTATTTTTATTCTCAAATCGTTTAAATTTATTTTTGTGTCCCGTTCCTGCTCAATAAATTTTTTTTGCTTATTTTTAAGCAAATTAAGTACAGAAGTTTTTCCATCTCCCATAACCGAAAGCGGAATTCTCTCGTAAGCGGAAATAACTTTCCCGTCCAGAATGACAATACGATAATCTTTCCCGGGCAGATATCGTTCAATGATAGCCACCTTGTCGCTTCGAAAAACCTCGGATAAGGCACGACGCAGTTCTTTTGTGTTCCAGACCAAACAGACTCCCGCGCCTTGGCTTTTGCTGTTGGGCTTTACAATTACTGGAAAACCGAGTTTTTTCGCGTAACGCGGCGCGGAAGAAGCGGTGCGTTTGCTTTTGACTGTTTTGGCCCAATTATCTTCAAAAAACGTCCTCCCCTCCGCCACCGGATATCCTCTTTTTTTTATGAAGAATTTGGCAAAATCTTTGTCCCGCGCGATATCCGCGGATTTTCGGCGCAAGTTTTTGGACGAGCTTAGTTAAATAAGGAATTTTATTTTTTTGCATTTAATTTAGAAAAAAGCGGAGCGTAAATATCCTTTTTGGGGTCGATAATAAGCTCGCTTTTTTTTACCTTGTCGGTAAAAACAACGGGCGCATCGGTAATTATAGCCAGCGGCTGTTGTTCCTTTCCTTCTCCCATGCATAACACTGCTGAAGTAGCCAAACTGTCGGCAACATCTGTTTTGGACATCTTGAGTATTCGACCAAAGATATCTTTCTCGCCTATATAATTTTTTATACCTTCAAAACCGGCGTAACCTAAGGCAACCCCAGCAATCCCCGCGCGAAGCGGGAATAACCTGCTGTCTGTAATCAAAATCCCTAAATTTTTGATGCCAAATTTGTCCTGCAGTCTTTTTCGTATTATTTCAGCCGACTTGAAAGAGTTTTTGGGCAACAAAATTATCTTCCCCATGGCATTAGACTCATCAATACCGGCATTGGCCATCACTATGCCATCTTTTATGGTAAGCCAGGTATATTTAGTTTTGAGAGCAAAACTGCTTTCCTGTTTTATGAGTTTGATTTTTTGTTTTTCACCCTTATGCTCTGTGGTTCTGCCTTCGGATAACGCGACTATTTTGGAAGTAACAACTAAAATGGATTTCTCGGGAAGTTTTTTGACATATTTAAAAATGAATTTTAATAAATCTTCGTTTTTTTGAAAAATACGAGTTTTAATGGCTTTAATTTGCATACTTGTATTTTAACAGAACTGTGCCTTTTTTATTCAATTTTTTTACTGATTCTAGTATAAAATTATACTTTATAAATTTGTCCCCTAAAAACATAGGCACTCCGGAAGTAAAAACATATGGTTCAATCGTAACAAAAAGCTCATGAAGCATTTTATTTTTAAGAAAAAACTCATATATTCTGGGCCCGCCAAGCACGGCTACTTTTTTATATTTCATTTTTTTAAAAAAATCAGGAATATTTGAATATTTGGGGTTAAAAAATGTTATTGTTCCAATATTTTTTGATTCCTTAACTTTCGACGTGAATACTATGGTGTTTCTTTTTTTAATCCTATTTTCGGCAACCTTGTAGGTGTTGTACCCGACCACAACCGCATCAAATTTAGAAAGAGAATTTTGAAAAAAATTCCAATCTTCTTTACTGGTCCAATCCGTGCCAGATCGGCTATTCTTTGCTATCCTGCCATCAATACTACTAGCCACAAAAGCTGTAAATTTAATTTGCGATAACTTCATTTTTTCCTTTTAAAAGATAAACGCCAAGATAAGAAAGCGGAGTGTAGACGAACCCCATTAGAACCTTAAATAGCCACCATGGAATGATAATATATATTATGGTTTTTATCGGATAAACGCCTACGAAGGCGACAGAAATAAAAATTATCGTATCTAAAAGCTGAGACCAAATATTGGAGAGGTTGGATCGCAGCCAAAACTTTTTTTCACCGGTATGTTTTCTGAAAAAGAAAAAGGCGATGATATCCTGATATTCGGCGATAACAAAAGCCAAAAGCGAGGCAATCGAAATGCGAGCGGATATGCCGAAAATCTGGGTATAGCCATCTTTAACCCAAAGACTTTGCTCGGCCCACGGAGTAATCGTGGAGAGAAGCGAGTACAGCAGAAATAATAATATAGAAATAACTCCGGCCAGTACGAAATTCTTAGCCATTTTTTTGCCGTAAACTTCTCCAATCACATCCGTCATAATGAAAACTATCGGAAAAGAAAAAACCCCCACTGAGAGGTGAGTTCCAAAAAGAAAAGGCATTAGTTTTACACCCAGGGTATTGGCGGCAAAAAGAGAGGTCAGGTAAAGGGTTAAACAGACGAGAATTTTTTTGTAATCCTTTTCGGTAAGTTGTTGCATCAATTTATTTTGAAAATTTATTCCTTAACTTCGATTCCTTACAGGAACAGTACACCTTTTGGATATTTTACTTCGACATACTCGTAAAATATCTCAAAAGCTTCATCGAAGTAAATTATTTTACTTCGATGCCCATGGAGCGAGCGGAGCCGGAAATGATGCGGACGGCGCCTTCCATATCCTTGGCGTTTAAATCGGGCATTTTCTTTTCGGCGATTTCCTGCGCTTGTTTTTTAGTTATTTTCCCGGCCTTAGTCGCAATATTTTTTCCTGAACCTCTTTCCAC